>SPJK01011138.1_pt1 | contig 35528 bp, 30 predicted proteins | sample 3741771 | NCBI WGS metagenome assembly SPJK01 (sample SAMN10925997, study PRJNA522277) | cold seep metagenome | isolation source: Elba SIP-enriched marine methane seep metagenome, extraction at timepoint T2 | place: Italy: coast of Elba, Mediterranean Sea
GCCATTCAAATGCACCAGCATCGCGAACCGTAATCGTCCAGCCTGCGCCCATGCGTGGGAAATAGGTTTCCCCCGCACTCATATTGCGCGATCGGAAAACGGTGCCGTCTGACCCGCGCACTTCAATCCAGGCACTTTTGGTCGCCTGCAAGGAAAACTCCTGGCTGGCTTCGGCGCGGAATGCAGCGAAATCGATTTCCTGAACCGTGTTCGGCGCGAGGCGCGCTGAAATGGCCAGCTGGTCGGTTGATTGTTGTTCAGCGGGTTGCAGCAGCAAGCTGATCCCCGTGCCGACGACGCCGATGGCGAACACAGCAGCGGCCGCAACCAGGATCATTCTTGTGGGAACTTTCTTGTCGCTGACCTCGACCGGCATAGCCGACGCATTGGTCGCGCCGCGATTTACAGCATAGGCACTCGCAACTTCTTCCTCAGGCAGCCCGAGAAAGCGCGCATAGTTGCGGGCTTGCAAGCGAAGGATGCTGTCCGGAATGTGATCCGTTTCCATCTCTTCCAACGCAGCGAGTGTGTCTTGAGATTGCCGTGTCTGACTGGCGACATCGCGCAGCGCCAGCGATTTGGCCTCACGCGCTTCGCGCAGCCGTTCGCCCATCGTTTTCACGAGTTCAGCCTCATTCGCATCGGCTGGATCAACGTGCGGCGTGGTGTTCAATTTATCGCTCTGACTCTCAGACATCGTTCAGTATGATACCTTGTAATTCAGCAAGCTCTAACACTCCGTTACGCAATGCTGGGTCCCTCTCCTGCAACAACCCTGCAAATGCCGGGCCGAATTTGGACAGATCCAGCGAACGCAACATCCGCTTGACCGGACCGATGCCCCCGCCGGGCATCGACAAAGAGTGGTATCCAAGACCAATCAGGCAGAGCGCTTCGAGCGGCCTGCCGGCGCCCTCGCCGCATATCGATACCGGAATATCAAACCGCGCGCAGGTCTCTCTCACCTGTTTGAGGAAGCGCATTACAGGCCGGCTCACAAACGGGTAGCGATCAGAGACCAGAGGCGTCATTCGATCCGCCGCGTGGAAGAATTGCAGCATGTCATTGGTGCCAATGGAAACGAAGTCGACTTCGCTGGCAATATCTTCAAGCGCGTAAGCAAAGGCGGGTGTTTCCAGCATCGCCCCGATCTTGATCTCAGTCGGGCCTGCGAAATCGCGGCGTTTTCCCCACTCCACCTCTTCCAGAAGCAGCTCTTTCGCCTCGCGGAATTCATGCGCACTCGTGACCATTGGGAACATGACCGAGAGCGGACGGGAATCGGCGGCGCGTAGCAAGGCCCGCAATTGCCGCCGGAACAGGCCCGGTCGATCGAGCGCAAAACGGATCGAGCGCCAACCGAGTGCCGGATTCTCTTCGCGCGCATCATTCAGGTTCGGCAGCAGCTTGTCGCCGCCCAGGTCGAGCGTTCGGAAATGCACCGGGCGGCCGTTCGCAGCCTCGAGGATCTGCTGGTACAGCTCGATCTGGTCGTTCACGCTGGGCAGCTTCTCGGACATCAGGAACTGGAACTCGGTGCGGAACAGGCCGATGCCGTCGGCGCCGGTATTGTTCAGATGCTCCGTATCAAGGCCCAGGCCGGCGTTCAGCATCAGGCGGACGGGCACGCCGTCCTTGGTTTCCGACGGCTCTTCGCGCAAGGCTTCGAACACGGCCCGGCGCTCGCTGAGGATGGCCTGGCGATGTCCAAACGCTTCGATCAGCTGATCATCGGGGCGCAAATGCACGCGGCCATCTTCGCCATCGACAATGATCTGGTCGCCGCGGGAAACGTGCGTGAGCAAGCCATCAATCCCGCCAACCGTCGGAATGCCGAGCCCGCGCGCAACAATCGCTGCGTGACTGGAGGTTGCCACCTCTTCGAGGATGATCGCGGCATATCCCGACTTGCCATAATCAAGCAGTTCAGCCGGCCCCAGGCGGCGCGCGATCAGAACTTCGGGCTCGTCCTTTCGCGGTTTGCCATTGGCTTTGACTTCATCACCGCCGGCGAGCATGCGCAGCAAGCGATTGTCGAGGTCTTCCAGGTCATGCAGGCGTTCGCGCAGGTACGGGTCCTTGACCTTTTCGAACCGCGCGCGGTGCTCCCGGCGCAAGCGGTCGATTGAGGCTTCCGCTGAAAGACCACCGCGCACGCCCTCGCGCAATTTCTCGGCCCAGGTCGGGTCGGAGGCGAGCAGCTTATAGGCTTCAATGACCTCGCGCGGTTCGCCCCAAAGCCCGCCAATCTCGGCCGCCAGGAGCCGGTCAATCGACAGGTGAAGCTCTTCCAGTGCCGATTCAAGACGATCTTCTTCAATGTGCGGGTCTTCGGCAAAGAAGCGCGCCGCCGGGATGACTGGATCGTGCAGGCGCACGCGGCCCATGCCGAGACCGCCGCACAGGCTGCGGCCCTGCAGGTTCACCGGCCGCCCTTCCCGTGCCGCATCGGTCTGTTCAGGCCCGGTTTCATCACTCGGAACGATCTCGGCCAGCACCATGGCAATAGTCTGCAAACTATCGATCTCGTCATCCTGATAGATGCGCTCGGTCCGGTTCTGCACGGTCAGAACGCCGATGACGCGGCAACCCTTGAGAATCGGCACGCCGAGGAAGGCGTGATACGGGTCTTCCCCGGTTTCCGGGCGGTATGAGAAATTCGGGTGCCGCGGCGCGTCTTGAATGGACAATGGTTGCGCGGTTTGCGCGATTTGCCCGACCAGGCCTTCATCAATCGCCAGAAATGTCCGGTGGATCGCGTCTTCGCGCAGGCCTTCAGTGGCAATCAGCTCCATGCGATTGTCTTCCGTGCGCCGATAAACAGAGCACACATCCGCCACCATCGTACCGGCGATCAGCCGCACGACCTTCATCAGCCGCGCTTCGGTATCGGACTCTGCGGCCATGACGGACCGCAAGCGGTTCATCAATAACCGGGGGATGGAAAAGCTATCAGGCATGCAAGAGCCCAGATGGGGCCTTCACTTAGGTGGCGTCAAGGTCAAACGCGGTGTGAAGGGCACGAACCGCGAGTTCGGTATAATCTGCATCAATCAGGACCGAGATCTTGATTTCCGAGGTCGAAATGACGTCAATATTGATATTCTTCGCCGCCAGCGCCCCAAACATGGTCTCCGCGACCCCGGTATGAGATTTCATGCCGACGCCGACGACCGAGACTTTTGCGACATCGCGCATCACGTCCATTTTATCGAAAGAAATCGCGTCGCCATTTGCTTCCATGACGCGCTGTGCCTTTTCGCTATCCCCACTGGTACAGGTGAACACCATGTTGGCGCGATCTTCGCCGCGGGCGTTGGCCTGAACGATCATGTCGACATTAACGCCTTCACGGGCCAGCAGTGCAAACAGATTGGCCGACGTGCCCGGCTTGTCTTCCATGCCGTACAGCGTGACTTTGGCTTCGTCTCGAGAGTAAGTGACCCCGTTTACGACCTGTTTTTCCACGATCTCATCCTCATTACAGATCCAGGTCCCGGGATTGTCATCCTCGGGCCCGGAGAAACTAGACAGCACCCGCAAAGGCACCTGATGGTTCATTGCCAGCTCAACAGAGCGGGTTTGCAGCACTTTCGCGCCGAGAGACGCCATTTCCAGCATCTCTTCATACGACACCCGCTCCAGACGCCGCGCCTGCGGCACGATTCGTGGGTCGGTCGTGTAGACGCCGTCGACGTCAGTGTAGATGTCGCACGGCACAGAGCCGAGCGCGGCAGCAACCGCAACCGCTGTCGTATCCGAGCCCCCGCGTCCGAGCGTCGACACACGCCCCTCTTCGGTCACGCCCTGGAAGCCGGCAATGACGGCGACCTGTCCGCCATCAATGGCCGCGCCGAGGCCGCTATCCTCGTCAAATCCGTCAATCCGCGCCGAACCATGTCCTTCGCGCGTTTTCATCCGCATCTGCCAGCCAAGCCAGCTGCGGGCATCGAGGCCGCGCTTGCGCAGCGAAAGCGCCAAAAGGCCACTTGTGACCTGCTCGCCAGAGGCGACAACGACATCATACTCGTCGTGAAATTCGTCGCCGTTCACATCCTCGCCGGCAGCGCCCTTGGCCAGGCCCACCAGTTTGTTTGTTTCACCAGCCATGGCCGACACAATGACAGCCAGCTTTTCGCCCTTTGAGGCCCGATGCGCAACAATATCAGCGACGTGCGAGATCCGTTCCAGATCCGCAACCGAAGTGCCGCCAAATTTCAATACAGTGCGCGCCATTGCCGCCTCGTCAAAATCTACCATTTAAGCTCAATTGGACAGGCGCTTCCTTATAGGGATGATCGCAAAACCGCAATCAGGATTGCTAAACTCATGACAGAGACCGCTGAAACCGTTTCAAATGCAACGTCTCGGCCCAGTATCGATCCCGATGAAGTCGCCAAGTTCACGGCCATGGCGGCGGAATGGTGGGACCCGAAGGGCAAGTTCCGGCCCTTGCACAAATTCAATCCAGTGCGGCTCGGTTTCATTCGCGACACGCTGGAGGATCACTTCCGTCTCGGCGCTGCTGAGAAGAAGCCCTTCGCCGGCCTCCGCGTGCTCGATATTGGCTGCGGCGGCGGACTGGTCAGCGAACCAATGACGCGCCTCGGCGCTGCGGTCACCGCGGTCGATGCCAGCGCGGCCAATATCAAGACCGCGATGACGCATGCTGAACAAGGCGGGCTCGACATCGATTTTCGCGCCGGCACCGTCGAAGCCTTGATCGAGAATGGCGAACCGCCGTTCGACGTGGTTCTCAATCTCGAAGTGGTCGAGCATGTCGCCGATCCGGACGCGTTTCTGAAAGACTGTGCCAGCCTGGTGAAACCGGGCGGTCTGATGATTGTGGCGACTCTCAATCGGACGGCGAAAGCGTTCGCACTCGCCGTTGTGGGCGCGGAATACGTGCTCGGCTGGCTGCCGCGCGGCACGCATGAATTCGAAAAATTCCTGCGCCCGGACGAGATTGAAGCGCCATTACGCGATGCGGGCCTGTCTGTGCAGGCGGCGCAAGGGGTCAGTTTCAACCCTCTCACGGATCAATGGCGCCTCTCAGACGACACCAAGGTGAATTATCTGATGGTTGCGACGCGGCCGGATGCCTGATTCTTCGCGTGAGCTTCCAACGCCGGGCGCCGTTCTGGATTACTGGATCGGCGCGGCGACAGACGATCACCTGTTTGCCAATCAGCAGCACAAGCTTTGGTTCACAAAATCGGCAGCGACCGACGCGTTCATTGTGCGCCACTTTTCAAATCTCTTCGCGGCGCTGAGCGAGGGCCTGGCGGATGAGTGGGCGGCATCATCCGCCCGCGCGCGACTGGCCGCAATTATCGTCCTCGATCAATTCAGCCGAAACATGTTTCGCGGCGACGCCCGCGCCTTCACCAGCGATCCGCTAGCGCGGCGCCTCGCTGCGCAGGGCGTCGAGGCCGGCGAAGATCAGACCCTAACCGAGATCGAACGCTCATTCTTCTATTTGCCATTCGAACATTCAGAATCCCTGGCAGACCAGGACGAGAGCATTCGCCTGTTTGAAACGCTGGCGCACGATGCCCGCGCCGTGTTCAGGCCGATCTGCACGAGCTCACTCGACTATGCCCACCGGCATCGCGACATTATCCGCAAATATGGCCGCTTCCCGCACCGCAACGAGGTGTTGCAGCGCGAGAATACGCCTGAAGAAACAGATTATTTGTCCAAACCGGGGGCCGGATTTTAGGCGCTAGCGCACCGGCATCACGTCCATCAGTTCAACTTCAAAATTCAGCGCCGCATTGGGCGGGATCGGACCATTGCCGCGCGGGCCATAGGCGAGATTGCCGGGCACATGCACAAGCCAGCGATCGCCTGGCTTCATCAGTTTCAGCGCTTCGACCCAGCCCGGGATCACGCGATTGGCCGGGAACATGGCAGCTTCGCCGCGCTGGAACGCGCTGTCGAACACCTCGCCGCCTTCGTTCAGGCGCCCTTCGTAGAAGACGGCAACATATTCCCCGCCTTCGGGGCTGACACCACTCTCGTCGCCACTCGCCAGAACAACATATTCGAGGCCGGTGCCGGTTTTCTGCACTTCCGGCAGATCCGAATTCCATGGCGTGTAGGTCTGCCAGGCTTCGTCATCTGTCGGGCGCGGTTCTGGTGCTTTGACCACTTCCTTCAACTCGACCTGAAACACCAGATCGTCGCCGGGCTTGATCAAGCCGCCGGGGCGTGGGCGATCGCCATAGGCGATGTTTGACGGGATGTAGAACATGTACTGATCGCCGACCGACATCAGCTGCAAGCCTTCGGTCCAGCCCGGGATTACCTGGTTCACGCCGAACGAGATCGGCTCGCCGCGCTCATAGGCGCTGTCAAATACCCGCCCGTCGATGAGCCGCCCTTCATAGAAGACGCTGACTTCATCGCGCGGGCCAGGCGACACGCCGCCCTCTTCGCCTTCGCGCAGGACGACATATTGCAGGCCGCTTTCGGTGGTCTGAACCTCTTCGGCATCCGGCGTCCAGGGCGTGTACTTCTCCCAGGCCTCGAGATTGGACGGGATCGGCTCAGGCGCTTTGACTATGTCCTGCAGTTCGACGCGGAAGATCAGGTCATCGCCCGGCTTGATGACGCCGCCCGGGCGCGGATTGGCGCCATAGCCAAGCTCGGTCGGGATGTAGAAAACAAACTCATCGCCGACAGACATCAGCTGCAAGCCTTCGGTCCATCCTGGAATCACCTGGTGCACACCGAAGGAGATAGGCTCGCCGCGTGCATAAGAGCTGTCGAATACGGTGCCATCGACGAGGCGGCCATCATACATGACCGTGACTTCGTCTTCAGGGCCGGGAGAAGCACCATCAGCATCGCCTTCGCGAACGATGACATATTGCAGGCCGCTTTCCGTGGTCTGCACGCCTTCAGCGTCAGGGTTCCAGGGAATATAAGTCGCGAGAGGGTCGTTGGGGTCCATGGTTTCTCCACCACATGCTGCGAGAATCAGGCCGCCAAGGGCCGCGAACAGTTTGCGCAAGACTGCACCTCCTGAAACAATTTCCGGGCGTATGTAGGTTGGAACCGGCGCGGTGTCACCTATGGAAGGCTGTAACTTTGCGGTCCGGAACTGTTGTCGAAAACCAGCGTCTCGATTTCACCGCGCGTTTTGACGTTGACGCGATTGGTCTGGCGCGGGATCGCATCCATGAGAACAGTTTGCTGGATTGCCAGGGTCGAGGTTCCGGCTGGGATCAGCCCGTCCTGATAGACCCAGAAATATCCGCGCTCGACTTCGCCGCCGAGCAGGGTCAGTGAGAGCGGCTCGCCCGTCGCGGCGTTGGCCATCTCGAAGCGGCCAGCAACATAGGTCGCGAACTTTTCCTGAGCGGCAGGATCGCCAACCAGATCGGCGCGGGCGCCAAGCACGGACATCAACGTACTCTCGGCGTCGTGAATGCTGAGACGGTGCGCCACTTCTACGCGGCACGGGCCATCCAGGCAGGAGCCGCCGGCGTTTGGTTTGACGATAATCTCGGTCAGCCCGACGGCCTGTTCATGCGCCTGCGCCACCAGATGCGGCAGAACGAGAGCGGCAATACCGGCGATCAGCGACCGAAGGGTCTGTTTCAACATCTATTCCTGGACCGCAGCTTTGTTTTCAGAATCCTCGGTCACTTCATCGGTGAGCAATTCGGTCTTGATGTCCTGCATGATGTCTCGGCGATCGAAGGTGAACGGGTTCTTGAACTTAAACGCCTCGACGCGGGACGGTGTCAACCGGCGCGGATAGTAGTTGTTTTCCAGGTCCGCATCTGCGGTTTCCCAGTTCGGGTCGACAATGATCTGCTTGAGCTCACGGCCCTTCTCGAACACCAGGAGCTTGGACACCTTGTGCGGATTCCGGCGCCAGATCTCGGCCGGGATATACATCCGCTCGGTCGATCCATCGACAAATTCGAGGCCAAGAATGATCGGCATGACGAGGCCGCCAACATTCGAGAATTCGAGCGCGTAATACTCGGCGTCTTCAGCCACTGCGCGATGGAACACGGCCCGCTCGATCGGATCGAACCCATCAAGCAGCTCCATATAGTCGTTACGTTCCTTGTTGGTGACCGTGTAAATGTCATTGTCATCATAGAAGTCGCGAATGTCAGGATGCCGGTCGACCCAGGTCTCGAGACCGTCCGCCTGATTGGCGAGTACGCCGACCTTGTCAGGTTCGTTCTGAACATCGCCGCGATGCCGGGCGAGGTCGATGTCGGGGTTCTCCGAATCCATTTCCATGTGGAAGACGCGATCCAGCGAGATGTCGACATGGTCGGTGGTGTAGAACCAGCCATGCCAGAACCAGTCGAGATCAACGCCTGAGGCTTCTTCCATGGTCCGGAAGAAATCACTCGGGGTAGGGCGCTTGAATTTCCAGCGGCGCGAATATTCGCGGAAGGCAAAATCGAACTTGTCGCGCCCGAGAATGGTCTCGCGCAGGATGTGCAGCGCCGCAGACGGTTTGCCATAGGCGTTGGGGCCGAGCTGCAGGACGCTGTCGGATTGCGTCATGATCGGCACCTGCTCATCCGAGACCATGTAATAGACAAGGTCACGCGGCAGCGAGCGCGTCCAAGGAATATTCGGGTCCCACTCATAGCCCGCGACACTGTCGAGGAAACTGTTCAGGCCTTCATCCATCCAGGTCCATTGACGCTCATCGGAATTGACCACCATCGGGAAGTAGATGTGCCCGACCTCGTGGATCACAACGCCGATCAGGAAGCGCTTTTCGGCCATTGTATAGGTCCGGCTGCCATCATCCTGCAGCGTCGTGCGCGGCCCGTTGAACGTGATCATCGGGTATTCCATGCCGCCGACCGGTCCGTTGACCGATTGTGAAGTGGGATACGGATAATCAAAGGCGAAACGGTTGTAGACGTCCATTGTGTGGATCACCGCGGCGGTCGAATATTTCTGCCACAGGTCGCCGCCTTCCTTCGGATAGAAGGACATGGCCATGACGTTTTCAAACTCGGCCCCAGGCTGACTGAAGCCCTGCGCATCCCAGGCAAACTTGCGCGAACTGGCCCAGGCAAAATCGCGGACATTGTCGGCTTCAAAACGCCAGGTCCTGGACCCGGTCGGGTTTGAGCTTTCATTCGCTTCGGCTTCTTCCGGGGTCACGACAAAGATCGGGCGATCGGCATTGCGCGCCTCATTCAGGCGCTGACGCTGCGTACCGGTCAGGACCTGCCGCGGGTTTTGCAACACGCCTGTCGACGAGACAATATGATCGTTCGGGACCGTGATCTCGACGTCATAGTCTCCAAACTCGAGCGTGAATTCGCCGCTGCCGAGGAATTCTTTATTGTGCCAGCCTTCATAGTCTGAATAGGCGACCATGCGCGGGAACCATTGCGCGACCAGGAAAATGTCATTGCCGCCTTCGCGCGGATCATCCGGGAAATGTTCGTATCCGGCGCGGCCGCCCATGGCGTCCTGCTCGACCAGATTATAGGCCCAGTCGATCTGGAACGCGGTTGACTGACCAGGGCTGAGCGGTTGCGCCAGGTCGATACGCATCAGGGTGCCGACAATCGTGTTTGACAAAGCGCGGCCGCGGGCATCGGCGACGCGGGTAATGTCATAACCGTATTGGTGATCGGTTTGCGACTGCATGCGGCGCAATGAACTGAGCTGGATTTGCGGCTTGAGGGCCATGCGCTGATTGACCGAACCTGGCTCCTTGGCCGTGAAGGTCCGCGTCATCTCTGCGATCGAGTCTTCGCGGAAACGGTTCTGATCGAGCTGCAGCCAGAGGTAGCGAAGCGTATCCGGCGAGTTGTTCTTGTAGGTCACTGTCTGCGAGGCGGTGATCCGGCGCGCATCCTCATCAAGACTGACCCGGATGACATAATCGGCTTCCTGCTGCCAATACTGGTGGCCGGGTTCACCAGCCGCATTGCGATACGTGTTCGGGGTCGGCAGGACTTCGTCCAATTGTCGAAACTTGTCGACGAAATCGCCCTTGGTTTGTTGTACGCCTTGTGCCGTCGCTCCCGAGACAGTGATGACAGCCCCTAACACCGCCAGTAGAATTCTCATTTTCAGCCCTGATGATTAAGTACTACAGAGCCCACAGTTAGAGCTCGGATTCTCTAACCAAGGTTTAATTTATTAACCGCAACGGCAAAAATATTTACGGATTTCAGCGCGGACTAGTTGGTCCGCGGCGGGTAACCCGCCTGGCCGAGCGCGTCGATGACTTCCTGCGTGTGCTGCGCGTCGCGAGTCTCCATCAGGATATCAAACTCTGCACCCTTGGCCGGAACGTCCAGGGCGATGCGATTGTGCGCCACTTCCATGATGTTCGCGCCAGCATCTCCGATGACCTTGGATACCAGAGCCAGCAGACCCGGCCGGTCGTCGCCGACAATGCGAATATTCACCAGACGATTGTCGCGCACCAGGGAGCGGGTCAGGACCGACGCCAATAGGCGCGTATCGATATTCCCGCCGCACAGGATGAGGCCGACCTTGCGACCGGCGAACTTGGATGGATGCGCCAGCATCGCCGCCAGGCCTGCTGCGCCGGCGCCTTCCGACACGGTTTTCTCGATATCGGCATAGAGCGTGATGGCGCGCTCGATATGTTCTTCCTCGACCAGCACGACATCGTCGACCAGCTCGCGAACGACGCGTTCCGTCAGGTCGCCGACATCTTTGACAGCGATGCCTTCCGCGATGCTGGCGCCGCCTGTCTTCGGTTCACGGCCTTCGAGGCGGGCGCGCATACCGGCATACATGGACGCTTCGACGCCGACGACGCGGAGGAAGCGATTATGCGCTTTCGCAACGGTCGCCATGCCTGAGATCAGCCCGCCGCCGCCAATCGGCACAATAAGTGTATCGAGGTCAGGTTGCACTTCGAGCATTTCGAGCGCCGCGGTGCCCTGCCCCGCCATGATTTCAGGGTCATCAAATGGATGAATCCAGGTCAGCCCTTCGCGCTGGCGCACCGCCTGCGCATGGGCATTGGCCTCATCGAATGAGTGGCCTTCCAGCAAGACGCGGGCGCCAAAGGCACGCGTATGCTCAACTTTGTTGAACGGCGTCGTCACCGGCATGACGATGGTCACCGGAACGCCGAGCCGCCGCCCGTGATAAGCGACGCCCTGCGCGTGATTGCCCGCTGATGCTGCGATCACACCGGCCTTTTTCTGCTCGTCAGACAGCCGGGCCAGCTTGTTCAGCGCACCGCGCTCCTTGAACGCACCGGTGAATTGCAGGTTCTCGAACTTCACCCAGACTTCGGCACCGGTAATCTCCGACAGAGTCTTGGACAGGCGCATGGGCGTGCGCTCAATCTGGCCGTCCAGGATCTTGGCGGCGTCGCGGACATCTTCAATCGAGATCGGTGGTTTCTTACTCATCGTGCTTCTTCATCTGAGGCTCAGCGCGCACTCCTAGTGCGGCGCGCGAAAAAATGGAAGCTTTCAATCTAGAAAGACTAGGTTTAGCAGGGCCTGCATGAGCAAGGCAGCTACAGATCTGGTCGTCGTCGGCGTCATCATGGGCGCCCATGGTGTGCGCGGCGATGTCCGCGTGAAGAGCTTCACCGCGGAGCCAGGCGCGCTGTTCGATTATGCGCCATTCCTGTCGGAAACTGGCGAGGTCCTGATCGAGCCCGTGCGAGCAAGACCGGCGAAAGACCATTTCATCGTGTCGCCGGAAAACCCCCTCCAGAAAGAAGAATGGGACCAACTGAAAAGTACCAAACTCTATGTCCCGCGCGACGCCTTACCGGAGACGGAAGAGGATGAGTTCTACATTGATGACCTGGTCGGATTGGCCGTCTTCGCCGGAGGCGATACCCAGATTGGCCGCGTAAAAGCCGTCCTCAATCATGGCGCTGGCGATCTGATCGAGGTCCAGCCGACCCGTTCAGGCAAGCCAGTCCTGGTGCCGTTCACGCTTGAAGACGTGCCAATGGTCGACCTCGACAAAGGCCGCATCATCGTCGCGAATTTCGAAATCTGGGCCGACGAGTCGAAGCCCGAAAAAGACGCCTAGGCGAAAATCTCTGCAGCGCCAGCTTTCTCGAGGAAGCCTTGCAGGCCTTCGGCAGAGTCAGCGCCTTTCACGGCTGCAGTAACCGACTTGAACGCGCGCGCCGCATAATGCTGCGTCACCTGCTCATAGGCTTTGCCATCAACCTTCAGCGACACCCGCTCTTCCTTGGCTTCAGCCGCGGCCATATTGGCTTTCGCCCATGGCAGGTAGGTCACGGCGACTTCGTCTCGAAACAGCGGCAGCAGTGTTTCTTCCAGCTCAGCCAGCGCTACGAACGGACCGCCCGCTTTCGGCGCTTCCATGAACTCGCTCCAGGCGGTGACGAACGGCGCGTTGGCCCGCAGCCAGTCACCCGGGGTCGGGTCCATCAGCAATTGCGCAACCTGACCAGCCAGCGCGAAATCCGCCGCCGACGGACGGCCACCAAACAGGAAGAGTGACTTTTCAAGATGCGCATTCAGAAGCGTGAAAAAGCGCTCAAAACTTGGCTTCAGCGTCTTCTCATTCTTCTTTTCAACGCCGACCAGAGGCAGGCGGTCGCGCATCCGTTTCACTATCTGGTCGCGCGTCTTTTTCTTGGCCCGCGGCAGGTCGCCATCGAGCAGCTGTTCCATAGTGCGGTCGCCCGCCAGTGCGCGGTCCGGCTTCTGGCCCCAGCGATTGAAGAACATCAGCTTGTTGAGCCATTCGTCGGCATAATCTTCCAGCAGCAGCGCCAGCACAGCGCAGGCCGCATCGTCCGGCACCGCAGACGGCTCGGCATGGTCGGCTTCGACCGTGGCAAGAATGCTGGTCGAATCCTGATTGGCCGGGCGATTCGGAGAGACGAGCAGTGGCACAGTCGGCACTTTCGCCATCGCCGCGAATTCATCTTCATTCGCTTTGCTGCGCCCAACCCACTCAAAGTCCACGCCTTTATAGCGCAGGAAGGAACGCACCTTCACGGAGTAAGGAGAGGTTTCGGCCCCGAATAAGCGGTAAGCGGTCATGGCAAGTTTCTTTCGATTCAAGCGCGTCATCTAAGACATGCGCGCAGCACTGCCAAGACCGATTAAGCGGTGACGCGGCAAGGGGAAACCGCGCCACCCATTTCGCAAGCCTGACTTAAGCGGGCTTACGGAATTTCAGCGTCATCCGATTGGACTCGCCAACCGCTTCATACGCAGCACGTTCAGGGGTGCCTTCTTCGGTACCGACGAGAACGGGCGGCAGGCGCCAGACAAATTCTTCTTCGCTCGGAACATCGTTCGCATTGGCGTTCATGTCGCTGGAATCCGCGAGCTCGAAGCCGGCAGCCTCGAACGCTGCAATCACAGCGGCTTCTTTCAGATAGCCGTTAGAGCCGTCTGCCCATTCATCGCTGTTCGCATCCGGCGCGCGGTGCTGAACAACACCAACAATACCGCCCGGCTTGAGCACACGATACGTCTCAGCCAGCGTGTCACCCATATAATCGGTGTCGCCGCCGCTGAAGCGATTGAGATTGTGCAGGGCGCGAATGAACAGGACCGCGTCCAGCTTGCCTGACGCTTCTTCCGGCATTTTGGTCAGCTGCACAGACTTGATTTTGGAGCTGTTTTCGATGCCCCACTCGGCAGCCTGCTCTGGCCAGTTCGCGGTGCCTTCGACGCGGGTCGCGGCCCATTCATCACCAAAGCCAAACAGGGGCCAAAGCTCATCAGGATAGTGCGCACCGACCAGCACGCCTTCTTCGCCAAGGTAAGGCATCAGGATTTTCGAATACCAACCGCCACCTGGCAGTGCCTCGGCAACTTTCATGCCCGGCTCGATGCCGAAGAATGCAAGCGTCTCAGCTGGATTGCGCGCGCCATAGCGGGCTTGCACTTCGTCGGGCTGGGCTGCGAGGATGGCTGCGAGTTTTGCCTCGGACGTTACTTCCGCGACTTCCTCGACAACCGCTTGCGCAGCTTCTTCGACTTTTTCGACGACCACATCGGTCTTTTCTTCCACGACGACAACTTCGACGTCTTCCGGAGCCGCCGCTTCTTCGGTGTTCGTCAAAGATTCGAGCGCCGTACAGCCGCTCAATACCAGAGCCAGTGCCGCACTTGCCCCGGCCAAAGAGTATTTAGATTTCATGATAGATTTCATCACCAACGCCTCCCTTCTTGCGTTACGCGGAGAGTCTTAACGCAGAAAAATTCGCCTGTCGCGTGTTTATCGACAAACAATACAAATATCTTGTCTCACAGTTTCGTGACCGTTCCTGTCAGCATGACCCAACGTCCGGCTTTTCACCGTGGACATTGACGATTAGCGTTGGCTCCAAAGGAGACACATCATGGACCCGCTTGCTCAGATTGCCGAAGCCCAGCCCTATTCCAAACTGCTCGGGATTAAATTGCTGGAAGCCACGAAAGACAAAGTCGTGGGTGAATTGCTGGTGCGCGACGAGCTCTGCACCTCAGGCGGCACCATGCACGGGGGATGCATGATGGGTTTTTGCGACGTGCTCGGAGCGACGGGGGCCTGGCTCGCCATTCCAGAAGGCGCCAAGGGAACGACGACGATTGAGAGCAATACGGCGTTCCTGAGCGGTCCACCGGCCGGGACTTTGGTGACGGGTGTCTCAACGCCGGTCCGGATTGGCCGCCGCCTGTCGGTGTGGCAAACCGAAGTGACCGATCCGAACGGCAAGAAAGTCTGCCTGGTGACGCAAACCCAGCTCGTCCTCTAATCTGCGGCTGCGCCTAAAAATTGACCCGGAAAAGCGGGGTCGCTACCCAAACACGCATTCGGGCGCAGGGAGCGATGGTCGATGTCCAAAACCGTACTCGTCACCGGCGGCGCCGGCTATGTCGGCAGCCATTGCGCCAAGGCCTTTGCCAAGGCAGGCTGGACGGTGGTCACTTATGACAATCTCTCCCGCGGTCACCGCGACCTGGTGAAATGGGGCGAGCTGATCGAAGGTGATATTCTCGACCCGGCCTTCCTGACTGAGACACTCAAGCGCGTCCAACCCGACGCCGTCGCGCATTTTGCTGCCTTCGCCTATGTCGCCGAGTCCATGGCTGAGCCAGCCATGTATTATCGCAACAATGTCACCGGGACGATGAATCTGCTCGATGCCATGGCGGCGGCCGGGGTCGGGCAAATGGTGTTCTCCTCGTCCTGCGCAACCTATGGCGTCAGCAATGAGTTGATTACCGAGAACACGCCGCAAAACCCGATAAATCCCTATGGCGAGACCAAGAAGGTCTGCGAGCAGATGATCCGGGATTATGGCGCGGCGCATGACATCCGCTCGGTCATTCTGCGCTATTTCAATGCGGCTGGCTGCGACCCGGATGGCGAAACCGGCGAACGTCACGACCCTGAGCCGCACGTCATCCCGCTCGCCATTCGCGGCGCCATGGACGGCACGTTCACCTTCAACATTCTCGGCGGCGACTATGACACGCCGGATGGCACCTGCGTGCGCGACTATATTCATGTCAGCGATCTTGCCGACGCGCATGGCCGGGCGCTCGATTACCTCGCCCGGGGCGGCGACAGCGACGTCTTCAATCTCGGCACTGGACGGGGTGCGAGCGTGCTGGAGCTGGCCGACGCCGTGTCGCGCGTTGCCGGAAAAGACGTACCGCGCGTGATCGCCGACCGCCGTCCTGGCGATCCACCAATCCTGGTGGCGAGCGCCGACAAGGCCAAGGCCGTGCTCGGATGGGAGCCGCAAATCTCGGACCTGAACACCATCCTCACCACCGCCTGGGCCTGGTTCCAGCGCGAAGCGGAACGTTAGCCCCTCCCCGGCGTCCGACTTGACGCGTCACCTGTGCTGTCGCTTCATTCTGGCAACGCAGAACAGCGCGGACGCGCAGGGAGGAAATATGCAGGTTTCAAAAGACACACCGGTCGTCGTCACAGGCGGCGCATCTGGGCTTGGTAGAGCCACCGCCGAGGCATTTGCAGCTGCCGGCGCCCCGGTCACCATCTTCGATATCAATGATGAAGCCGGTCAGGCCGTGGCCGACGCGATTGGCGGCGTCTTCGCGCACGTCAACATCCTCGAAGAAGAGTCGGTCGTGGCCGGGTTCGAGACGGCGCGCGCAGCCCATGGTCAGGAACGCGTTTGCGTGCATTGCGCCATGGCCTCGAAAGGCGGCAAGACCCTGGCCTTCGACAAGCAGTCTGGTGGTTATAAGCGTCTCTCCACCGAGGATTATGAATGGGGCGTCAAAGGCGTCCTTGTCGCCTCATATCGCATTGCCTCGCACGCAGCCCTCGGCATGGCCGGCCTCGAGCCGCTGGAAGATGGCGAACGCGGCGTCATAACGCTCACGGCCTCAGTCGCCGCGCAGGACGCCCAGATCGGGCAGATCGTCTACGGCTCCGCCAAAGCCGGCGTGAACGGACTGGTCCTTCCCATGGCGCGCGACCTGATGAATATCGGTATTCGCGTCAACTCGATCATGCCGGGCATCTTCGCGACCCCGCTCATGCTCGGCGCGCCGCAGCCCGTGCTCGACAGCCTCGCCGCCTCGGTGCCGTTTCCGAAGCGTCTGGGCAAGCCGGAAGAGTTCGGTTCGCTGGCGCTGGAATTGGCGAGCAATGGCTATTTCAATGGCCAGAACATCCGGCTCGACGGCGCGATCCGGATGGCCCCGCGATAGACACCAGGACTACAGGACACGGCTTGCTCTGGGGACGTCATCTGGCTATGCCGCGATGATGTCCCAGCCTCAAAACGTGCTCGCTTATTGCGACAAGATGTTCACGCCGTCGGAGAGTTTTATCCCGCGCGGATACTCGGCATTCAGCCGGCTCCGGCCGATCTATATCGGGCACACGATCAACGGACCGATTCCGGACGGCGCCGAGGCGATCGACATTTCTGACCTCCATGGGCGCAGCGGAGTGACCGGTTTCAAACAGTTCGGTCAAGTTTCAGCCGCACTTGAGCAGACCCTCCGGGAGCTCCAGCCCGTCGCCATCCATGCAAGTTTCGGTAAATCCGGCACCTATGCCCTGCCCCTCGCCCGCAAGCTCGGCCTGCCATTGGCGGTCACGTATTATGGTGGCGACGCGACCAAGACCTCGAACACCAAGGACTCGCTTTTCCGGGTCTATAATCGCCGGCGGCAACGGCTCTGGGACGAGGCCGACCTGATTCTGCCCTGCTCTGATTTCATCCGCCGGGAGCTGCTGGCCAATGGCGCGCCGAACGACAAGATGATCGTCCATCACAACACCGCCGACCCGGCTAAGTTCCAGCCCGGTGAGAAGCAAAACCTCCTCGTCTTCGCCGGCCGCTGGTCGCCCAAGAAAGGCATCGACACATTGATCGAAGCCCTGACACAGCTGGGCTCAGAGCTCGATGGCTGGACCGTGCGCCTGTGCGGCAACAAGCCGGAAGGCGAGCGCGACGGGTTCGAGCAGAGCCTGCATGACAAGCTCGCGGCATCCGGCGTGAAGGTCGAGCTGGCAGGCTGGGTGCCTGCCGACGAGATGCCGAAACACTGGGCCGCTGCGAAGATTGCCTGCGTGCCTTCCAAGCGCGCGCCGTCCGGAGATGCGGAAGGCCTGCCGCTGGTCTGTATCGAAGCCATGCTGTCCGGATGCGCCCTCGCCGCGACCCGCCATTCCGGCATTGTCGAATGCGTCCGCGACGGCAAGACCGGCTATCTCTGCGACGAAGGCGACGCAGCAGCATTGGCCGACAACCTGCGTAAACTGCTGCGCGACCCAGCGAAGACAGCCGCCATGGGAGAAGCGGGCCGCGCCCTCGCGCTCGACCAGTTCAACCTGCAGAATCAGAGCCGCAAGCTCGAAGACCATTTGCTGCGGATAGCCGGGCAGATCTAACAAGTCCGTGAGGCCTCTCGACTTCGCCTGTGAGCTGCGTACCCACAGGGATCTGGAGAGCGCACATGCAATCGATTTACTGGGTCCTGACCTGGGCCTGCCACCGCAAATGCAAGCACTGCTATGATGACCGTTTCCGGCCTTATGTCCGCGATGCGCTGACCGAGGTGGTCTCGGAGGGCCGGGCCGCGTATCAGCGTGTCATCGACAATCTTCCGGATGAGATGAGCTGGTGGAACGAAGAGGCAGGTCGGCGCGACCGCACCCTGCTGGTTATGGCCGGCGGTGAGCTGCTGATCGACGGCGTTCGCGAAGAACTGTTCTATCCGGCGCTCGACGCCATTCGCGCACGCTGGGGCGAGAAGGCACCGAAGATTTCGATCCAGACCACGGGCGATGTCCTGACCGAGACAATCCTCGACGAGTGTCTGGCGCGCGGCGTCGAATCCATCGCGATCGCGTCGATCGACGATTATCATGTCGGCATGCAGGGCGAGAAGAAATTCAAATTCATGGACGAGATACGCGCGCTGATGGGCTCGCGGGGCGTGCGCGAAGTGTCGCTCGGCGGTGAGAAACAGGCGCGCCTGAAAGCGCCAGACTTGTCGCGGCAACCAAAACCCGGAGAGCCAACTTTCCTGTTCTTCGGGGCGCAGGAAGACCTGTGGATTGGAGAGCTCTGGCCGCGCGGTCGGGCTTGGGCGAACGGGCTTTCGAATGCCGGATATGACGTCAATTTTTGCAGCCGCTGGTCCGGGGCCCGGAACTTCCTCAAGCTCGGCGAAGCGGGGTCCGAAATCGCGATCGAACCGGACGGCTCGATCTATCCGTGCTGCCTGAAAACCAAGACAGCGCTCGGGTCTCTGGCCGAAGAACGGCTTGAGGATATTCTCCGCTCAGTGGCCACTTTGCCGGCCATCCAGGCCCTGAATGATGGCGACCCTGAACGCATGGGAGAACATGACGGCGTGTCGCGCGCCGACTTCAAGAAACTCTCAGTGGCGACGGATGGAACCGGGCGCGAGATGGCCAATCTCTGCCTGGGCTGCGATCGCTATTTTGAGGCGACGCTTGGAAAGCAATTGCAGGCGCTTCGTACGCAACGCCTGAGCGCGCGTCACGTCTCGGCCTGACGCCGCAGCGGCTGGCTCTGGCGAGCCGTGCCGGAAACCGCTAAGGCGACGGCATGAGACTGCCGCCGCGCCCCGATCTGTCCTGGAAAGACGATGGCACCCCTGTCGATGACCGGGTTGGCGACGTCTACTATTCGATCGAAGATGGCCTGGCGGAAAGCCGCGCGGTGTTTCTCGACGGGTGCAGTTTGCCAGCGGCCTGGCAGGACCGCGCTGCGTTCACGATTGCCGAGCTTGGCTTCGGGACCGGGCTCAATTTCCTCGCCACCTGGCAAATGTGGCGGTCTCACCGTCCAGCCGCTGGATGGCTCAATTTTGTCAGCTTTGAAGGCTACCCGCTCGACCGAGAGGACGTCGCGCGCGCGCTCACGCCGTGGCCTGAACTCTCAGACCTGGTCGAGCAACTTTGCACGAGGTGGCCAGTCCGGGCCAAAGGCGTGCAGACAATCACCTGGCCTGAGGAACGTCTCTCCCTGACGCTGCATATCGGCCTCATCGAAGACACACTGCCTCAATCGCGTTTCAAGGCCGATGCCTGGTTCCTTGATGGCTTCAGTCCGGCCAAGAACGAGGCCATGTGGGCGGATACGCTGTGGCCAACGCTCGCCGAGCGGACGCAGCCCGGCGCACCGGTCGCCACGTTCACGGTCGCCGGCGCTGTAAGACGTGGCCTCAGAGAAGTAGGGTTCCACGTCGAAAAGAAGCCAGGCCATGGCCGCAAACGGGAACGTCTGGAGGCGCGTTTTTCAGCAGAAGACGCGCCGCCCGCGCCCCCTATTTCGCCGCGCATCGCGATTGTCGGAGCGGGTATTGCAGGCGCCTGCCTGGCGCGGCGACTCAGCGAGCGCGGTGCCAATGTCACCGTCTTCGACCAGGCCGACGCCCCAGCCATGGGAACCAGCGGCAATCCCCTGGCCCTGGTCATGCCCCGCGTCGACGCCGCTGACACGGTTCAGGCGCGGCTGTTGATTGATGCGTATCTGAGCGCACAAGGATTCTATCGCGGGCGCCTCGGTGTTCAGACCACCGAGACGCGGCATATGCCGCGCGATGATGCCGAAGCCGAGCGGTTTCAGAAACTGCTCGCCGACCCGCCACTTGGCCTCGAACAGCTGGAAGCCATTCGCGGTGGCGGTGTTTTGCATAAGGCGTCGATGATCCTGCAACCCGCGATTCTCCTGCCCTCGCTGTTGGACGGCGTGGACGTGCGATGGCGGACTGCGGCGCGGATCGATCTGGCGGAGCGCCGCGTGAATGGCGAAGTGTTTGACGCCGTGATCCTCGCCGCGGGATGGCAAATGCCAGACTTGGCTGAACATCTCGACCTGACCGATCGGCTCGGGCAGGTTGAACATTATCAGAGCGAAGTGGACGCGCCGCCCAGCGCCTTGGCCGCCGGTCACTACGCGCTGGCATCTGGGCCACACCGCTTGTGGGGCGCGACCTTCGCAGACCATGACGGCGCCGCACCCCGGTCAAGCGACGCTGCACGTGCGGAAAACACGCGGGCCCTGGACGCGCTGTCGCCGTATTGGCGCAACGAAGCCCTGAAAGCAGCATTGCAGTCTCGCGCTGGCGTGCGCGCTACGACGGCTGACCGCCTGCCCCTGATCGGCGCTTTGCCCGACTCTGCAACACTGATCGCAGACCGGCAAATCCTGGAACGCCAGGCCTGGGCCGTGGCCCCGTCAGCGTATGCGATCGACGGGATTTATCTGGCCGGCGGCTATGGCTCCCGAGGCTTCACCTGGGCGCCATGGGCGGCCGACATATTAACGGCTGAGATCTTCGCCGACCCGACGCCTGCGCGCGTTGAAGCGTTGCACGCGATTGTCCCGAATCGGCAAATTTTACGAAAACTCAAACGGAAACTGTTGTAGCGCCAACCGCTTTTTGGCGTGATATTCAGCCGAAAACGTCCGAAAACGGATCGTTTTTGCGACTGCAGCGCGCATCACAGGTTTTGACAGCGCTGACTATCAGTTTTGACAGCGTTTACCCTGTGCGCAGGGGTGGTGTTGGCCGGAGGCTTGCAGTTCTATCGCCAACTTCAGGACTGCCTCGCATTTTCACGTGGGGCAGCGTGAATCAAATGTGCGACTTTAGTCAGGGGAAAATTGACGTGTCTCATCAGAATGTAGAGTTGGCAGACCTCGGAATTGAGGCTGGGGACGTTCGCAAGAACTGGAACGAAGAACGCCTATACGAACAAGCCGTTCGAAGCGGGGAAGCCGAAATCGCTAAGGGCGGAGCCTTGCTGGTCAAAACCGGAAAACACACCGGACGATCGGCCAAGGACAAATTCACCGTTCGCGACGAAACCACTGAAAATACAGTCTGGTGGGATAATAATGCCTCTATGACGCCCGCCCATTTCGATGCGCTGTGGGAAGACTTCCAGGCCCATCTCCAAGGCAAAACGCTCTACACGCAGCAACTGTTTGGCGGCGCTGATCTCGATCACCGCGCCCCGGTTCGCGTCGTAAATGAGTTTGCCTGGCACTCACTGTTCATCCGTCACCTGCTGCGCATTCCAACCGCCGACGAGTATGACGGGTTCGAGCACGAGTTTACGATCATCAATAGCCCGAGCTTCCGCGCTGATCCCGCCAAGCATGGCACGGTGTCAGAGACGGTCATTGCGGTGAACTTCGCCAAGAAGATCGTGCTGATTGGCGGCACGTCCTATGCCGGCGAAACCAAGAAGTCCGTGTTCACGATCCTCAACTACATCTTGCCGACCAAAGGCGTGATGCCGATGCATTGCTCGGTCAATGATGGCGGCAATGATGATGCGGCCATCTTCTTCGGCCTGTCCGGCACCGGCAAGACCACGCTGTCTGCCGACGCCAGCCGAACCCTGATCGGCGATGACGAGCATGGCTGGTCTGAAAACGGCCTCTTCAATTTCGAAGGCGGCTGCTATGCCAAGATGATCAATCTGTCGCCGGAAGCCGAGCCGGAAATCTACGCCACGACAAGCATGTGGGGCACCGTCCTCGAAAATGTCGTGATGGATCCGGACACCCGCGAGCTTGATTTCTATGACAATACACTGGCCGAGAATTCGCGCGGCGCCTATCCAATCTCCGCGATTGAGAATGCCTCGCTGAGCGGTCGCTGCGGCCAGCCGAAGAACCTGATCATGCTGACCTGCGATGCGTTCGGCGTGATGCCGCCCATCGCCAAGCTGACACCAGCGCAGGCCATGTATCACTTCCTGTCCGGCTATACCGCAAAGGTTGCCGGCACCGAGAAAGGCGTCACCGAGCCGACCGCCACTTTCTCAACCTGCTTTGGCGGCCCGTTCATGCCGCGTCACCCAAGTGAGTATGGCAAGCTGCTTGGCGAGCTGATCGACAAGTACAATGTCAATTGCTGGCTGGTTTCGACCGGCTGGACCGGCGGTGCCCACGGCGTTGGCCACCGCATGCCGATCAAAGCGACGCGCGCCCTGCTCAACGCAGCGCTCGACGGCTCGCTCAATCAGGCCGATTTCCGCGAAGACGAGACCTTCGGCTTCATGGTTCCAACTGCCCTAGATGGCGTGGACGGTGAGATCCTGAACCCGCGTGACACCTGGGAAGACAAGGCAGCTTACGACGCGCAGGCCGAAAAACTCGCCAAGATGTTTGTCGAGAATTTCAAAGTCTATGAGGCGCATGTCGACGCTGACGTGAACGCGGCGGGTCCGCGAGTGCACGTTCCGGCTTAAGCAGACCCTCAATCCAAATCAGAAAACCTCTCGCGATTGCGAGAGGTTTTTTTGTGGTTCAAACTACTCTAGCGCTGGTAATCCATAGAGCGGTCGAACCGCTTCAGGTACCCTGGTCATGTCGATCGTAATCCCGCGTTCAGCGCCAACACGGCCTACAATCGCACCGACTTCAGGCGGGCTCAACTGTTCCGCTTGCGCCACCTCCATCGCAACCGCGTCGAAGAAATCATCAAACTGCCCCGCCGAGGTTCCCACCAGCAGGATCGCGTCCGCGTCGCCAGCGTTCCATATTGCATGCCACCCGCCGCGAGGCAGCAGAACGAAGCCGCCTGGAGAAATCGTTTTCTGCTCATCATCCGCCATGAAGGTGACCGTGCCTTCCCGGACATAGAAGAATTCATCTTCATGCGTGTGGCTGTGCGGTGGCGCTCCAGCACTTTGGGACGGGACGACAATTTCGAACAGGCTCAGTCCGCTATCCGTCTGTTCGGCTGCGGCCAGGCGCACTGTAGGATGCAGCGGAAACGCAATCGCTTCCCCTTCACCACTGTCCAGGATCATAGCTGGCTTAGGCGATGATGCGTCCGGCTCCTGCGCCGTTCCCGAATGTGCGCAGGCGGTCAGGATCGCGGCGCCAGCCACAATGGCCATCGCCAGTCTTGATTGTTTCATGAATTGTCCTCCCTCGGATTAGGAGGATTTCACGGGACTCGGATCAGGTCAAATCGCCGTGTCTATTCCGGCACCGCGAAGATGTGCGCAATCATGTGCGTGCCCTCGAACACGGCCGTGTCTTCGACATTGATGCCATCTTCGACGAACACGAAATCAAGCACGCGGTCATTGTCGACATCGCTGTGCAACATCACCAGAAACAGGCGCCCGGCATCCGCCGGTGTGTCGAGGCGGATCGTGACATCCTCATTCGTGCCGGCATCGAGATAAGCAAAGCCTGAGACGACATCGCCATTCGGACGTCCGTCCATGACCGGATGCAGGACCAGGAAGCCCGGCTCCTCGATCACCACCTGTGGAAAGGTGAGCGCCACTGAATCACCCCGGAAGGCCGAAACTTCGCCGTCATCGACGCGCACTTCCGAGAAATGCGTCACGCCTTCGGCGCGGGTCATCCCTTCGATCTGGATCATATTCGCTTCGCCATTGCCCATGGTGATTTGCGGCGCCGCGGGCGCGTCCTGCGCGGTTGCACAGGCAGAAGCGATCAGTGTCGCGGAGAGTGCAGCCATTACGGTCTTGGAAATCATGTCGGGGGTCCCTTCCTGTTTGAAAGGCACTCTAGGCTGGAACATCACTCCTGGGTAGGGCGCTCGGTAACCCCGAGCTTGCCGCACCAATCCGGCTTCTTGGCGAGCGCGCGGCGCCCCTTGTGCGGCCATGGGCCGAGGTGCCCGGCCTCGATCCCGGCCTCGCCCACATCCACACCATTGGCGGCCAGTGTGATCACCTCGCGCTCATAGCGATCCGGCCCGGAATTGCTGGTGATGACCAGCTCAGCGTCACGGGTGAGTTCAACCATGAAGGCCTTGGCATCGAATCCGATCTCACGCTCGGCTTCGCATTTGGCGCCGCCGCGGGCACCGACGCCGCCCGTCTCAGGGGCGTCGACATTGGCAAGGCGGAACTTCATGCCATCAATGCGTCCACTATCGCCGTCAGACCAGTAGATCGACGAGGCAGGCTCTGTGGTGATCGTCGCCGCCTGCGGGTCAGCGCAAGCAGCCACGACAAGAAAGACAGGGAGCATAATCCATTTCATGCCGCCTTGGTGCCGTGATTCGTGAGATGCTCGGACAAGAAACTAGCCGAAGCCACGCCCCTTGGCCTGACGCTCGGATGAGATAGAAGAGCGCATGGCTACTCTGCTCATCGTCTACCACTCCCGAACGGACGGCGCCCGGCAAATGGCGCACGCGGCTATGGCGGCGGCCGAGGCGGAAACAGAGACCCGCCTCCTGCGCGCTGAAGACGCAAGTCCGGAGGACCTGCTGGCCGCGGATGGCTACCTGTTCGTTGCCCCCGAAAATCTCGCCGCGCTCTCGGGTGCGATGAAGGAGTTTTTCGATCGCTGCTATTATCCGGTGCTGGGGCAGCTTGAAGGCCGGCCCTACGCTCAGATGATCTGTGCCGGATCAGACGGCGAGAATGCTGTCCGTCAGCTCGCGAGAATTGCCACAGGCTGGCGCCTGAAGACTGTGCAAGAACCGCTGATCATCTGCACACAGGCACAGACAGAGGCGGAGATCCTGGCGCAAAAGTCCATTCCCGAAAGCGAGTTGGATAAATGCCGCGCGCTCGCTAGCGCGTTGGCGGCAGGCCTGGCTATGGGCGTGTACTGACAGAGCTATTTCTTTTTACCGCCTGGCGGCATGGCTGAAACGAAGGCGAGGCCTTCCAGAAGCAACGCGGTAACAAAGCCTGGCGTCTTCAACATTTCATCGGTCAGACAGACATAATCGCGCATGGTCGCGCCATAGGACTTGAACGGGCCCGCCCCGTATTCGTCCAGGAGCTCTTGCTGACGCGGTTTTGGCAAGCGGATGCCCAGCTGATCATCCTTATTGATCTGACTGAACATGTGCCCGTTCGCGGATGTGTAAGGATTGGCCTTGCCCTTGCGGTCAATTCCAGGAGCTGCGGCAATCGCTTGTTCAAACAGGTCGATGAGCTGATCACGTGTCATCCGTGCACCCTACCATGGCGTGTAGCGGATCAGCGAGGTTTCTTTTTCGCCGGCGCGACAAATTCCAGGCCAGCATCAAATGTGGTCTGCCAGACCACCCGGGCGAAGCGGGCCAACCCGATGCGCGAGGCTTTGATCTTGACGATAGGCGGCAGCGTGCCGCGCGTTCGGCGGCGGATGCGCGCCCCTGATTTCGAGACGTCCAGGATGATCCCCTCCCAGGTCGCGCCGTCCTGAGAATAGAGCGTACAAACACACCACACCCCTTTGCGCGCGCCTCGCCGCTTCTCAGACATTGGGCGCAGCACAGGGATCGGCACACGCGCTGTGGATCCTTCAGCGCGATCAAGATCGACTTTCGCTTTCGATTTGGACGAAAACATCTCAAACTTCTCTCTAATCGAGGAAATATAGGATATTTCTCGTTAAGGTTGAATTACCGGATGTGACAGGGACTGCTTCGATCGCAGTCCCTGTTACAGGTTCGGCTAGCCCGACTTCATTTCGTCGAACGGGATGTCCTTGTCGACACGCACATCCTGCGGCAGGCCTAGGACGCGTTCGGCGATAATGTTTTTCAGGATCTCATCCGTACCGCCCGCGATCCGCAGACCTGGGGCCCACATGAAGCTCTGCTGGAACAGACCATCGGCTGGCATCTCATCGCCGGTCATCAGGCCATAATGGTCCTGCATTTCGATCGCCGAGTTACAGATATCCTGCAGTTGATTGGCGGTGATGATCTTACCAATGGAATTTTCAGGTCCCGGCGTCTGGCCCTTGGACAGCGCCGTTTGCGTGCGCAGCTTGGTCAGCTTGTAGCCCTGGGCAGCGACATACCAGTCAGCGAGCTTGTCGCGGAACGCGGCATCGCTGATCGTCCCGACATCCTTGGCGTAGTTCATGATCTCGGCCCAATCCGGACCAGGCGACCCGCCAACGGCGAGGCGCTCATTCATCAGCGTCACGATCGCGACCTTCCAGCCCTGACCAACCTCGCCGAGGCGGTCGCTGTCCGGAATGCGGACATCGGTGAAGTACACTTCGTTGAACTCCCGCCCGCCTGAGGCCTGGTGGATCGGGCGCGCTTCGACGCCTTCCTGCTTCATGTTCACGATGAACATGGTCAGGCCTTTATGCTTGGCCGCTTTCGGGTCGGTGCGGACCAGCAGGATGCCATAATCGGAATAGTGCGCGCCGGAGGTCCAGACCTTCTGGCCATTGATGACCCATTCATCGCCATCCTTGACCGCGCGGGTTTTCAGGCCCGCCACATCTGAGCCCGCAGATGGTTCCGAGAACAGCTGGCACCAGATTTCCTCGCCCAGTAGGGCTTTCTGGACATAGCGCTTCTTGTGCTCATCAGAGCCGAACGCAATCACGGTCGGGATGCACATGCCGAGGCCGATGGTGAATGGTCCACCGGGCGAGTCGAACTTGCCCTCTTCCTGGCCCCAGATGACCTGTTGCATCGGCGTGCCGCCGCGCCCGCCCATCTCTTTCGGCCAGGTGATCTTGGCATAGCCGGCTTTGGCTTTTTCCGCCTGCCATTGCTTGGCGCGCTTCATGAACTCTTCGCCGGAGACGCGCTGGCGCAGGGGTTTGGCCCCCTTCGGCTCCAGGTGTTTTTCCAGGAAGGTGCGCGCTTCGGCGCGGAATTCTGCTTCTTCGGGGGTATCGTTGAAATCCATTGTCGTCTCTCCGTCCCTTATGCCGCGTTCTTGAGTTCAAGTGCGCGGACGAGTTTTTCTTTCCAGACCTTCGGGGCACCTGCCTGCACGGCGAGCAGTTTGGCGCGCCGGTAGAACAGGTGGCAGTCCACTTCCCAGGTAAAGCCCATGCCGCCATGGGTCTGGATGTTCTCTTTTGATGCGAACCAATAGGCTTCACTCGCCGCCAGGCGTGAGGCTGCTGCCGCTTCGGGCAGCTCTGCGGCGTCAGTCGATAGTGCCCAGGCGCCGTAATAGCAGTTGGAACGTGCCACTTCATTTTTGACATAGATGTCGGCAAGCTTGTGCTTGATTGCCTGATTGCCGCCAATCGGACGGCCAAAGGCGTAGCGTTCCTTGGCATAGTCGGTCGCCATTTCCAGGCAGCGTGTGGCGCCGCCGAGCTGTTCGAATGCCAGCAGGATGGCGGCGCGGTTGAGGATCGCATCGTTCAGGTCAGCGCCAGCACCGGCGTCACCAAGACGCTCACCGGCGGCGCCGTCAAAGGTGATTTCAGCATGGCTGCGGGTCGGCTCCAGCGTCTCGACCGATTTGCGCGACACGCCGTCGCCGTTCAGGTCGACCAGCACCAGGCTGGCGCCTTTGCCCTCTTTGGCAAGCACGATGGCGTGCGTGGCGATGTCTCCGTCGGTCACCGGAACCTTGGTGCCGCTGACCTTGCTGCCATCAAACGTGACGGACAGGTTCGACGCATCCGGGTTGCCTGGGCCTTCGCTGGCCGCATAGCAGCCAATCACGTCGCCGCTCGCAACCCCCGGAAGAATCGCGCTTTTTTGCGCTTCACTGCCGGCCATCAAGACGCCTTCGGCGAAGAAATAGACCGAGCTTGCAAACGGGACGGGGGCCAGGGCGCGGCCCATCTCTTCGGCGAGGACGCACTGTTCCAGGGCGCCGAGGCCGAGGCCGCCATATTCTTCGGGGATCGCTGTGCCCAGCCATCCCATTTCTTTTACTTTCTGCCAGACACCTTCGTGGTGGCTCTTATCGTCATCGTTCAAGACCTCGCGGACATGTTGCGTCGTGCATTCCCCGTCGAGGAATTTACGCGCTTCATTCCCGAGGAATTTCTGATCATCGGAGAAATCAAAGTTCATGGCCCACCGGCCTCCCTGTCACTTTCTATGACCGAGACAATAGCGCGGTTGACGTGCACGGAAACCCGTGACGCCACGGTAGGGTTTCGTCGGGAAAAACGCGGCTGAGTGCGTACGCGTGATTGCAAGCATTTGTCGGATGTCTACATGGGATAGAACGACGTCAGAAAGGTCCTGCTATGCGCACAGAAACGCCGGTTCAGATCAAGCTTTCCGATTATGCGCCTTATCCATTCGCGATCGATCAGGTGGAAATGGTGTTCGACCTCGCGCTCGCAGCGACCAAGGTTCACACCAAAATGGCGGTGCGGAGGCTGTCAGAGGGGCCGCTGCAGCTGGACGGGGTGCAGCTGAAACTGGACGAAATCAGGCTCAATGGTGCGAAACTGCGCGACGATTCCTATGAACTGGGCGAAGAGACCCTGACCCTGACCGACGTCCCGGACACGTTCACGCTCGAGACCATTGTCACCATCGACCCTTCGGCGAACACCGCGCTATCCGGCCTCTACATTTCGGGCGACCGGTTTTGCACGCAGTGCGAGAGTGTCGGCTTTCGTCGCATCACATTCTGGCCGGACCGTCCGGATGTGATGAGCCGGTTCAAGGTCCGTCTGGAGGCCGACAAGGACAAGTACCCGGTCCTACTCTCGAACGGCACGCCCGGCGAAAGCGGCGCGCTCGATAGTGGCCGCCATTTTGCCGAGTGGGACGACCCGCACCTGAAACCGTCTTACCTGTTCGCGCTATGCGCCGGGGATTATGATATTTATCGCGACACGTTCACGACCATGGGCGGCGCCGAGGTCGATCTTGCCGTACACGTCGATAAAGGCGATGGCGACCGCGCGGCCTGGGCGATGGAGAGCCTCAAGGCCTCGATGAAGTGGGACGAAGAGGTGTTCGCCCGCGAATATGATCTCGGCGTCTTCAACATTGTGGCGGTGCGCGATTTCAATTTCGGCGCGATGGAGAATAAAGGTCTCAACATCTTCAACTCCGCCTATGTGCTGGCCGACGAGGCGACCGCGACGGATGCCGATTTCGAGGCGATTGAGAGCATTGTCGGGCACGAATATTTCCACAACTGGACCGGCAACCGCATCACCTGCCGGGACTGGTTCCAGCTCTGCCTCAAAGAAGGCCTGACCGTCTTCCGCGACCAGGAATTCAGCGCTGACATGCGCTCGCGTCCGGTGCAGCGGATCAAGGATGTCATCCGCCTGCGCGCGCGCCAGTTCGCCGAGGATGCCGGCCCGCTCGCGCATCAGGTACGCCCGGACAGCTATGCCAGCATCGACAATCTCTACACCGCAACCGTGTACGAGAAAGGGGCGGAGCTGATCCGTATGCTCAAGACGCTGATCGGCGACGAGACATTCGCGAACGGCATGCAGATCTATTTCGACCGCCATGATGGCGAAGCGACGACGATCGAACATTTCTATGCCTGTTTCGAAGAGGCCAGCGGCGAGGATCTGGCCAATTTCCGGCGCTGGTACAGCCAGCCGGGGACGCCGACGGTCAGCGCGACCGAAATCTGGGACGAAGATAGCGGCACACTCACCGTAATGCTCAGTCAGTCCAATCCCAAGACTCCCGGCAATGACGCGCCGACCGCGCTGCCCATGCCGATCCGCGCAGCCGCCTTCGCACCGAATGGCGACAAGGTTGAAGAGCTGACATTGATCCTCGACAGTGATGAACTGGTCTGGCGCGTCAGTGGTCAGACGGCGCGTCCGCTGGTATCGCTCAATCGCGGCTTCTCCGCCCCGATACGCCTCGACCACCAGATTGTTGATGCGCAGGTCCTCGCGCTGGCGCAGCTTGATGACGATCCGTTCAATCAATGGAACAGCCTGCAATCGCTGGTGAAAAAAGACATTCTCGCAATCGCTTATGATCAGAAATCCGGACCCGATGCGGACGTGGTCTCAGCCATTGCGGCCGCAGTTCGGGCTAATGCCGGCGACCCGGCCTTCGCGGCTTTGCTGACACGCCTGCCGGACATTGGCGAATTGTTCCTCGAACATGTCCCCGCTGACCCAACCGCGCTCAGCGATGCCCGCAAACAGGTCCAGCGCGCTCTTGCCACTGAGCTTTCAGGCGACGCAGCGACGATCCTGGCCGAAACCTCGCCAGCGCCGTTCAAACCAGATGCAGCCCAATCAGGCACACGCGCCCTGCGCAGCGCCATGCTGACTCTCCTCGGTGCTCTTGGCGAAAGCTCGGATTCTTCGCTTCTCGCCGTGTTCGAAAGCGCGGAAAACATGACCGAAAGCCTGTCCGCCCTGCGCGCCCTTGCCACCGCCGATGGTCCGAGCAAGGCCAGCTGCCTCAGCGCATTTGCCGACAAATGGTCAAGCAATCCGCTGGTCATGGACAAGTGGTTCGCTGTGCAGGCCGCGACCGGCGATGTCGCAGACATCGAACGTCTGATCCAGCACGCCGATTTTGATCTCAGCAATCCAAACCGGGTGCGCTCGGTGGTTGCGGTTTTCGCGATGCAAAACCTGGCCGCCTTCCACGATACGGATGGGTCGGGTTATCGCCTGGTCACCGAGATCATCGAAAAGGCCGACAAAAAGAACCCGGCTTTGGCGGCGCGGCTGCTGACGGCGTTCGAGCAATGGAAATCGCTGGAACCACGGGCCAGGGAAGAAGCAGAGATCGCACTTAAGGCGCTGAGGGAAAAGGATCTTTCCAAAAACGCGTCGGATATCATCACGCGCACCCTTGGCTAACGTCGCAAATCTTAACAGAATCATCGCTGTGGTTAACTGTTCCTGAACTTTCGGGCGCGAAAGCTGACGGATGTGGAAGTGCGTCCGTCAGGGGCGCACCCAGAAAGGTGCGGGCTGTGGCACGTCATCAGGCGCAATCTGGCAAGACCCAGAAGGCCGGGCGGTTATCGTCACGGCCAACGCTCAGCCTGACCAAAGCCCTCGGCCTGATCATCCTCATCGAAGGCGTCGCGCTTGGTCTGAAAGCCTATGATGACCGGTCCCGCGACCTGACCGCCCAACAGGTCCAGGCCCATCGCGAAGCGCTTGCTGTGTCGGAAAATGTCGGCGGCAAGGTGATCGCCGTCGAACAGGCCATGCGCCTGGGCTATCAGGCCGGTTGGTCACCGACCCAGACCGCCCGCGTGCAGCCCGATCTCGACACGGTCGTGACCCTGACCGATGCGCTGACCGCCAATCCTGGGTCCCGGTTGCGCGACGCTGGCGAGGCCGGGTCCGCGTTGTTGGCACGCTCGCAAATGGCGGGGATGACACGCACGCAGGACATTGTTGTCGTTTTTGATCCGGATTCCGGCGGGCCGCGCCTGGGAATTATCCCAGCCGACTCCTGGCTCCCGGTCGCGCAAGGCACCCGTACGATCTCATTGCAGCCGGAAACACTGGACGGCGCCAGGTATGGCTCGTCGCAATTCGTCGCTGCCTGTTCGCCGGTGACCCGCACAAGCATGTCGGTCTGTGTGGAATCGGCGTTCCCCTTCATGACCCGTTCAACGTTGGTCGGACTGGCCATCTATGCCTTGCTGTTGCTCGGACCGGCGCTCGCCATACTCGGCCTGTTTCGCTTGCTCGAACAGAGACGCACCGAATCCGAAGCCTATGAAGGCGAAGCGACCCGCGCTGGACGGATCCTGAAAACTGTTCTGCACCAGGCCAAAGCCGGATTCTGGTCATGGAATTTCAAGACCCATCGATTCACCTTCAGCGAAGAAGCCGGCCAATTGTTGGGCGAGCCTGGCGACATCGAACTCTCAGCCAAGGAAATCCTGCGCTTCGTGCATGAAGATCATCGCGATGCGATGGAACAGTCCCTCTCGACGCTGCATGAGCGCGGCTTCATCTCCCAGGTCTTCGCCAATGTCGACAAGACCATCTGGTTCGACATGCGCGCCAAGCCGGATGAGCAGAGCGGACAATTGAATGGCGTGCTACGCGATGTCACCGAGATGAAGCACGCCATTGCGCGCACCAAACAGGCCGAGAACCGCCTGCGCGGCGCGCTGGAGAGCTTTTCCGGCCCGTTCGCCCTCTGGGATGCCCGCAAGCGCCTGATCTACTGGAACCGGGCCTTTCTGAAAGTCTTCGGCCTGGAACCGACCGTGCGCACCGGTATGGGCTATGACACGGTGATGCTGGCCCAAGCCGCGAACATTCTCGACCGCCGACCGAATGCCGCCGACGATCGCGCCGAAATCGTCAAGATCAAGAATGGCCAATGGTTCAAGATCGTTGAGCGCGCGACCAAGTCCGGCGGGATGATCACGATGGGCCTGGATGTTTCCAGTGATGTTCGCAATGAGGTCGAGCTGACCAAGCAGCAAGGCCGTTTGCGCAAACTGGTGGCGGAACTTGAACGGTCTGAGTCGACAGCCGCCGATCTCGCCAAGAGCCTGAAATCCGAGAAGCAGAAAGCCGAACGCTCGGCCAATTCCAAGAGTGCCTTCCTCGCCAATATGAGCCACGAACTGCGCACGCCGCTAAACGCGATCAATGGCTTCTCCGAGATCCTGGTCGACGAGATGTACGGCCCGCTGGGCGATGAGCGGTATAAAGGCTATGCGCAGGACATCCTCGCCTCGGGCAAGCATTTGCTGGACATGATCACCGACATTCTCGACATGGCGAAGATTGAAGCCGGTAAGATGACCGTCGACCTGCACCCGATCGATATTGTCGATCCGGTCGACGCCGCCATCCGCATGATCCGCCGCCGCGCCGAAGAGAAAGACATCGACCTCAAAATGATTGCGAATTCCGGCCTGCCACTGGTCGAAGCCGATCATCGCGCGATCCGGCAAATGATCCTGAATCTGGTCTCCAATGCCATCAAGTTCACCGACAAAGGCGGCGAGATCCGTGTCACGGTCGATCAGAAAGGCAGCGATCTGCGTATTGCTGTGCGGGACAATGGCATTGGTATTCCAGCCGATGCCCTGCCGCGGCTGGGCGAACCATTCGAGCAGGTCAGCGACACACGCGATCGCAATTTTGATGGCACCGGCCTCGGCCTGGCGCTGACCAAATCATTCGCGGAAATGCATGGTGGCCGGTTGACCATTGCCAGTGAAGAAGGCCGCGGCACGCAGGTCAGCTTCTTCCTGCCCATCCCGAACCATCAAATGAAACCGGCAAGTTCAGTCGCTTAATTGCTCGCGGGCATTGAAGCGACGGCAAATTGCGCGGCCTGGGCGGCGCAGTCGGACGCGGCTTCGCGAAGGGCAATGGCGCGGTCGCGATTAGACCCGCCAGCGGCTGTATGCGTCGCGGAGACTTCCGTCAGCGCGAGCAATTGCCGGTTGCCTGTGGTGACCAGGCTGAGCGTCATCACGCAGCGCGCGGTGTTATCGCGCAGGCTCAACGTCTTCAGCTGGCTGCCTAGTTCGTAACCCGCGCTGACGCCCATTTCGGGCAACAGCGCATTGCCGTTCTCGCCGACCTTAAAACTGTCAATCATGGCAAGCTGAATCTGCCGCGTGGCGCTGCCCGACCATTCGACGCTGGGCACCAGGCGCAGCCCGCCATCAGAGGCTTCACTGACCATGCCCTGGCCCGCAATCAGGCGCGGCGCCTCGGGTTCGCGCACGATCAGGTGCTGTGTCAGGCCGTCAAATTTCTGGGCCGCTTCGACACGGTAGAGCGCATCCGGCGTGGCCGGCTCCGGCAGGACGGAAAGGCATCCAGCGAGCCACGGAACGCCCATCAGGACGGAAATCAGCGTCGGTTTCATTAGCGGCGCTCCTCATATGGCAGGGGATTGCCAACGACAAAGCCCTGCGGGTTCTGTTCGATCTCGCGGGTCAGGCGATCGAGCCGGGCAATCAGGACACGTAGTTCCTGGGCGGCAAGACTGGTCTGCTGAACGGTGTCAGAGGCGCCGCCTTCGACAAGCGCCGTGGCGGCGACGATGGCCTTGCGGCTTTCTTCCAGCGTCGTGCTGGCATCGCCGGTGGCCGAGTTGAGTTCCGCGACCAGGGCTTTCAGTTCAGCATTGAGGCTGACCAGCTCGCTATCGACGGAGCTAGCGACAGACGTGATGTCGGTCGAGGCCTTGCTGAGATTGTCGCCAGCCCGCTCAAGCGAAGCGAGCGTGGCCAGGCTTTGCGCCAGCAGGGCCTTGTCGTCTTCCGACAGCGCCGCAGTGATGTCGCGGACATTGTGCAGGATTTCCGAGAAAGCCTGAATATTGTCCTCGGTCATGACCTCGCTGAGCTGTTCCATGGTCACACCGGCCTGGGCCATCACCTGGGCGCCGCCGTCAAACAGCGCCGCAAGTGGTGTCTCGCCGGCCTGGATGACTGGAATTTCTTCATAGGGCCGTGGCAATAATGGTCCGGCCGCATCGGTCCCGGCATTGATCTGGACGAAGGTGACGCCGGTGATCCCCGCAAAATCGATGATCGCGGTGCTGTCAGTCTTGACCGGTGTCGAGCGGTCAATCCGCAGGCGTGCGCGTACCAGGGAAGCGTCACGGCGGTCGACGCGGACACTTTCGACCTCGCCCACCTTGATGCCGATATAGCGCACCGAGGCGCCCTCTTCGAGCGTCACCGGGCCCGGGAAGACGACGTCATACTGGGCATAGTCGCGATTGAACTGGGATGAGCCGAGCCACAGCGTGAATCCGACAATGGCGGCCACGGCCATCAGCACAAAGGCGCCGATCAGAGCGTAATTCGCACGTGTTTCCATCATCCGGCTCCCATGATTGCGCCGCGGCCTCTCGGTCCCCCGAAATAGTCCTGAATCCAGGGATGAGGCTCTTTTCTCAATTCATCCATCGTGCCAACTGCGAGGACCTTTTTCTCCCCCAGAACAGCGATCCGATCGCAGGTGACGGCCAGCGTATCGACGTCATGCGTCACCAGAAAAACCGTCAATCCCAGCGAACTCTGGAGATCACGGATCAATTGATCAAATCCTGCCGCCGTGATCGGGTCAAGTCCGGCGGTCGGCTCATCCAGGAACAATAATGGGGGATCCAGCGCCAAAGCGCGGGCCAGAGCCGCCCGTTTGCGCATGCCGCCAGAGAGGTCGGAGGGGAATTTTCGCCCGGCCCAGGTCTCCAATCCCGACATGCGAATCTTCTGATCCGCCAGCTGTTTCATCAAGGGCAGTGCCAGGTCGGTGTGTTCCTTCATCGGCACCATAACGTTTTCGCGGACGGTCAGGTTGGAGAAGAGTGCCCCATCCTGAAACATAATGCCCCACAGGCGCTGCAGAGCCGAAATGTCCTCGGATTGCAGGTGAATGACGTCCTGGCCGA
>SPJK01032418.1_pt1 | contig 35504 bp, 32 predicted proteins | sample 3741771 | NCBI WGS metagenome assembly SPJK01 (sample SAMN10925997, study PRJNA522277) | cold seep metagenome | isolation source: Elba SIP-enriched marine methane seep metagenome, extraction at timepoint T2 | place: Italy: coast of Elba, Mediterranean Sea
AGCCCCGATCACGCCGACTTTCTCGATCGTGCGCCGCGGCGTGGTCTCCGGAACATCCGGCACGACCCAGGCGTCGCGGCCCGATTGTGCGATATAGTCTGAAACTTCTTGTGGGGTCATCGAGATAGCGGGCATGGAGCGTCTTTCATTCTGATCTAAAGCACCGATCGACCCGCGATGCGGGTCGGTTTTCAGCACTTTAAGACATGATGGGGCAGGATTGAAACCGGGGCAGCGACTTGCCGTCGCGACGTTTGCGTCTTTTGGCCGCCCCGAGAGACGCGTTGCTTATGGTTCTCCAGCGGTCCGCAGCGGCTCATTCGTCCACAGCGCAAAGCCATTGGCCCGGAAGCGGTGCCAGGTTGAATAGCGCCATTTGTCGGGATGGCTGACCAGGCCATGCTTGACCGGGTTACCGTGCATGAAGCCGATATGCCGCTCCATATCGACCAGGTCCCGGATCTTGTAATCCCAATAGCGAGGGTGCCAGATCGTATCATATTTGCGGGCCGGAACGTGTCCGCCATCAACCATCCGGCGAGCGAAGCTGGCTTGCAGATACGCGACCCGGCGATGAACATCATTATCATCTTCGGGCAGGACCCAGATGGCGTGCAAATGATCTGGCAGGATCACGGTGGCGACGGTGTCGAAGGGGTGGAGGATTTCAAAATCGCGGGCGCAATCGGACAGGTCGCTGACGTGCCGCGTCAGGTTCACGCCGCAATTTTCCGCCAGGGGAATGGTCAGATACCAGGTGCGACCGGGTTGAAAACGGGACTCATGCTCAATCATGTCAGCATACAAGCAAAGCTTAGGGTGCGCTTGCAAGTTTCGGAATTGTCATGAGTTTTTTGTTATTCGCACCAGGCGGGTTTGACCGTCTCACTGAGCCAGGGCTTGGACAGACCGTCTTGTGCGAGGAGCCAGCCAATATGCGTGCCGTCGAGATAGACATGCGCCCGCGTACGACCGAAACGATCAGTGCCTTCAGGCTTGAAGGTCAGTGTCTTTCCGTTCGCGAATAGTGCCTTGGCTCGCGCCTCGACTTTCTGGCCCAATGCGTCTTCGGCGGGGCACCCGGCGCTATTGCCGGTTTCCGGGCTGTCCCAGCCGATCAGGCGCAGGCGAATGCGTTGATCAATACGCTGCAACTCAAACGTGTCGCCATCCACAGCGATCACGTCGCGGACCGGTGCACTGACACAGCGGCTGCCCGCCTCTTCGCAGAGATTTACCGGTTTCGGGCCACCCTGCTGACCGCCACATGCGGCGAGCAGAAACGCGGTAAGGACAAAAAGGGATCGCATGTGGGCACTTAGGCGTCCGTCGCGAACGGGGTCAAGAGCGGCGTGTCGGGTGGTTATTTCGCTAGCGTGTATTTCAGGATCTCGACGACCTGGTCCGGGGTTTTCGCCCAGCCTGCGGCGGCGCCGTCAACTTCTTTCAAGGCATGCACAATGTCAGCGTCATGCAGCGTCACATACGGCTTGCCCAAAGCCGCGCACTGACCCGCATCAAACGCGGCGTTCCATTGCTTGTACTTGTCACCAAAGCGAATAACCGCCAGGTCGCATTTCTGGATCAGGGTGCGAATGCGCAAGGCGTTGACTTTCGCCGACTGATGGTCACGCCAGAAGTCTTCGTCCGGCTTGCCCAGGACATCACCGGCAGCATCACTGCTGGCATGATGAGTGTTGGCGGACGTGAACACGATATCGAGCCCGTGGGCTTTTGCTCCGGCGATGATCTGATCGCGCCAATCGGTATGAATTTCGCCGGAAAGGTAGACTTGCCACTGCATGAAACGGTTCTCTTTGCTGTATCGGTGTATGCTTCGGCTTAAACGCGATCCGGGGCGAGAGGTAAAGGGGAGCGTTGTGTGGGCCGATTGAGCAGGCAGGCTTCAACGATTGTGGATTGGGCCTAAGCTCGTTTTGCGTGCGCGTGGTGGGTGTCCAGGATTTCCAGCAAGACGGCAGGGGATCGATACGGCACGAACAGGTCGCCGGAGGGCGCAAAGACGAGTGGCACAGATAATCGGTCCGCCTGGTCGTTTATCTGAACCTTCCAGTCTTCGGTTGTCTCTGTGCCGCAAAGGACCACCGCATTCACGTCTCTGATATGAGTTTGATCGACATCTGTGTCGATGATCAGCGACATTTGCAGGTCGTAATAGATTGTCTGCGGTTCAATATTCTGCATCAAAACAGCCGCGGCTCTGAAGTCTTGTTCGTTTTCAGCCACGTAGGCGATGTCGCCAGCGCTCTTCTGTGCAAACTGACGAAAGAACCACAAAGGATTGCGTTTCAGAGCCGATTTCAGGCCCATGACGGTGATCGTGAGTCCGCCTTTTGAGGTGAACGTCTGGCGTACCATGGACTGCATCCAGCGCGGGCGCACAATGTCCCAGACGTCCTGATGGAATAACGGATTGGCGAACACGGAGAGCTGCACGTCCGAGCTGAGCTTGCTGAGGCGAACACAGACCGAATTGGAGGTGCCAAGGCCAAGCAGCGCAATATTGGTCAGGCCGAGAGATTCGATCAGACGTTTGAGCAATGCCGCTTCGGTGATCGCGGCGGCGCCGTTCTGAACTTCCTCAGCGTTGAGCAAAACCGAAGGCAATCCTGGCGCGCCGCCAAATCCCGGGCGGCGAATGAAGATCACCTGATAGCCCGCTTGCCACATGTGGTCGCAAAAGGACTTCGATGGCGGCATTGGCAGTTCGATCGAATTAACGATGACCAGATGTTTCAGATCGGCCAGGCGCTGGCGATAGATCATGACATCGATTTCGATGGAGGAATTATCGATCGTAACGCGCGACATGGCGCGTGGATCTGAATCGTCCTGAAACAGGGGTTCCCGATTGGCGGCAACAGCAAAGTACGGCATGACGCGAGGTTATAGGCTTTGCCTGGAACCCTGTCCAATCAGGGCATCCACGTCCCCGAAAAAGGAAAACCCCAGGCGGGTCTCGCCTGGGGTCCGTGAGCCGGATGGCTCTTGAATCCTTGGCTGCGTTCAACAAAAAGCAGCCTCAAGATGGTGCTAAGGCGATTTCGGAGGATGCTCCATGAAACCCTTAACACAAACGGATCCAATCACCGTTCCTGGTTTCTCACTCGACATTGGATCACCTCCTTTCAGCTGTTGAACGACTATGCCCGGACTGAATTTTTTTCCGGACAATTCGAATTAAGCATGACTCGTGCCTAATGAAAGGTGAATGCGAGGCGATCTCGCGAAAAATTTAATGATTTCGTCAAAAAACACCCGCGGGCACCGGGCCAGCGGGTGTTTTGTTCAGGCGTTGCGAACACATCTTTATGATCGGGCCAAAGCTAGTTGGCGAGTGCTCCAATCACCAGGCCAATAATCGCGCCCGTGGCAATCGATGCGAGGATCGCGTCGCCGCTGTCATAATCATGCACCCAGTGATAGCCGTGCGGCGGATCATAGAGCCCCCAATAATCATAATCACCGATGATGATCGTATTATCGTGGTAGCCATAATAGGTGCCGATCTGGTAGCGCGGAACATAATGGCTGTCATAGACAAACCGGAAGGTTGGCCGCGAGTAATAGTAGAATGGCCGATGACCATAATGGAAATACGCTCGCGGTGAATAATGCCGGAAATTATGCCGGCGATGGTGGCGACGATAATGATAGCCATTGTTGTGACGCCGGTAATAGCGATTGAAATTCCGGTGATTTCGATAATGCCGGTCATTTCGATAATGACGGTTGTTTCGATAATGCCGGTCGTTGCGACCCTGGCTGTATCCACGATTGTATGAGTTATTGCGAATCCGCCGGTTTTCACGGCGATTGTCGGCACGGCGTTCTGCGCGACGATCCTGTCGTCTCTCGACCTGACGGGCGCCTTGTCGATTGTCGCGGCGTTCTACGCGGCGTTCTTGCCGACGCTCGCCCTGACGCGCGCCTTGTCGGTTATCACGCCGTTGGACCCGGCGCTCCTGAGACCGTTCTCCGCCCCGAAGCTCACCGCGATCACGGCGGGTCACGCTGCGTTCGCCGCGGACCTGAGATTGGCCGGTACGTGTTTCTCTGCGACTGTCTCGTCTGGTCACCCGGGCCTCGCGATTGCGATTGCCGCGTGCGTCATTGCGTTGCCGGCGTTCAGCCCGGTCACCGCGGTTTTGTTTTGAGAATTGAGGCCGCGTATCGCGCTCGCTGCGCTCACCGCGATCGGCGAAGGCGACCGGTGCAAGAGTCGCGGCTGAAAGAGCAATGGCAGCAACGCTTGACGTCAATTTTGAGAGGATCGACATGTAAGCCTTCCTTTCCTGTTTCGGCGCCCCCACGGCACCCGCGATTTCGGCTGTTCGTGACAAGCCTTGCAGCTCAACCTAGTTAGGCAGCCTGAATTGACCCTGAACGGAGCTTTCATGTCGAACCGTGATCACGTGTTTGTGACAGATGCGATCCAGATCCCCGAATGGGAGCTGACCGAGCGATTTATTCGCGCCTCCGGTCCGGGCGGGCAGAATGTCAACAAGGTCTCAACCGCCGTGCAGCTGCGCTGGAACGTGCTGGCGAGCTCGATTCCCGCACCTGTGAAAGCCCGCTTTCGGCGGCGTTACGGGGCGCGGCTGACGCAAGACGGCGATTTGATTCTGGAGGCCAAGGATCACCGCTCGCAGGGCCTCAACCGCGAAGCCGCGCGCAAACGCCTGGCCGAGATGGTGCGCGGCGTCGCCGAGCCGCCGCGCCGCCGGATCAAGACCAAACCGACGCGCGCGTCCGTGCGGCGGCGTCTCACCTCCAAGAAACAGCGCGGTGCCGTGAAAGCCCTGCGCGGTAAAATCAATGACGATGACTAAGTTCCGTGCCTAATGCCGTGACAGCGTCTCTGCCTGATAAGCAGCAATACAGTCGGCGGCATCGCGCTTGACGTGGTTATCCAACGTCCAGACCGAGCGACCTTCGCCGGTGAAGCGATTGTCGTCGCACGTATCGTCATTGGCATACTCGCCCGAATTATCGCCGAAATCGAGAAACAGCGAGATCGAACCCGCTTCAAAGAGCGCGCGACAATCGGTGGCGTCGTGAAGCACGTGTTGGCGCTGATAGGTCCAATCGTCTCCGTCTCCATGAAAACGCGCATCATCGCAGGCATCGTCATTGGCATAAGCCCCGGCATCATCGCCCCAGTCGATGGCGCCTGCCGTCAGCTGTGTTTCCTCGTCTTTTTTCTGGCCCTCGTCATAATACTGCTTTGCAATCGAGACGGTGGTTTCCAGATTCAATCGCAAGTTTTGCAGGGTCTGGCCGTGATCCAGAATGAGGTACCGCGACATATACAGCTTATCGCCCTCAAGGCTGGTCGCCTTAACCGCGGACCAGCGCTCGTTCACGGCATTGGCGTCCTCGGCCGAGTATTCGCCCTCCAGGATCACGAAGGCTTCGAGGCCAACGCAATTAGGGGAGTCAGAACAGGCTTTTCCGCTCAGGCCGAAAATCAGGCCATTTGACGCTTCGCCAACCAGGCCAATGCCGGTGCTCAAATCCTGCGTGACGGTGTATCCTGCAGACTCGATGATATAGCGCATATCGGCGGTATCGACCGATGTCACGAGTTCACTATCGCGAGTGGCATCCTGCGCATGCGCGCCCAGGCCCAAGCCCATTGCGAGCAGTGTGGTGGCAATTAGTCTCATGATCGTCCCTCTTTAAGATTGCGCGGTGCGCGGTGATCCGATTCCCATTTCAGAATCACACTTCCATGACAAAATGGCAAGGTAAGGGCAGCGTCCGTAACCGATGAATGCGACCCGAATGCGCCGCTCAGGCTCGGTTGAAACGAGCTGTGCATTGCTACATCCATGATAAATCGCATCATGAAACCTCGAGCAGCCGCGCTTGCCCTTGCGGCGCCTCTGCTCTTCACCGCTCCGGCGCTCGCCGATCAAGGCAAGTCGAGCAATCGCGTCAGTGGCACGATTTCTGTGCAAACAGGAAATGGCGCGCTGCATCTGAATATCGGTGACCGTGGCTATGCCTCTTATGGCTACACCACCCGTCATCGCGATTACCGCCATGCCGATCGACGGGCTTATCGCCAGATGAAACGACATGCGATCCGCGCCTGTCGCAGAGCGATCCGCGACGAAGCCTATCATCTCGGCTTCCGCGATGTTGACTTCGATGATGGTCGTTATGCCGAACAAATCGGCCCACGCGGTTTCCGTGTGACCTTTAACGAAGTCGAGTTCGAACGTCGCGGACGAGACATTGAACGCCAGGTCACCTGTATCGTCCGACGCGGAGACTATGTGAAACGCATAGACGGCATCCCGCGCGGTCGCCGCGGTCACCATAATCGTCGCGGCTATTACAAATAGGCGCTGACCCTTTCAGAAGGAAAGGAATGAACGGGCTTCCCCTTGGGGAGGCCCGTTTTGCCCTTCTGTCACCTTGCCCTTAGTTGACGCGGCCTTAAAACCCCGTCCACGGACAATGAATTGCTGGAGGCGACCCGAATATGCAGGACGTGATTGAAGCGCTGGAAGCGCGCCGGGAAAAAGCGCGAGCTGGTGGCGGCAAAGCCCGCATTGAGCGCCAGCACGAAAAAGGCAAGCTCACCGCCCGCGAGCGCGTCCAGCTCTTGCTTGATGATGGCAGTTTCGAAGAAACCGACATGTTCGTCGAGCACCGCTCTCACGATTTCGATATGGAGAAGCAGCGCATTCCTGGCGACGGTGTTGTCACCGGGCTCGGCACCGTCAATGGGCGTCTGGTCTATGTCTTTTCCAAGGACTTCACCGTATTTGGCGGCTCGCTCTCGCTGGCGCAGTCAGAGAAGATCGTCAAAGTCCAGAAGGCCGCCGCGAAAGTCGGTGCGCCCGTGATCGGGATTTTCGATGCAGGTGGTGCTCGCATCCAGGAAGGCGTCGACAGCCTCGCCGGATATGCCGACATCTTCATGGAGAACGTCCTGTCATCTGGGGTGATCCCGCAAATCTCCGTGATCATGGGGCCGTGCGCGGGCGGCGATGTTTACTCGCCCGCACTCACCGATTTCATCTTCATGGTGAAGGATACGTCCTATATGTACGTCACCGGCCCGGATGTCGTGAAGACGGTGACCAATGAGGAAGTCACCCACGAAACGCTGGGCGGCGCTTCCGTGCACGCGGTCAAATCCGGCGTCGTCGACGGCGCTTTCGAGAACGATATCGAAGCGTTGACCCAGATGCGTCGCCTGATCGATTTCCTGCCCGGCTCCAACCGCGAAGAACCACCGGTGCGCCCGAGCTTCGATACGATCGAGCGCGAGGATGCGAGCCTCGACACGCTGATCCCGGACAATCCGAACCAGCCCTATGACATGAAAGAGCTGATCGAGAAGACCGTCGACGAGGGCGACTTCTTTGAGATCAGCCCGGCCTTTGGCGGCAATATCATTTGCGGCTTCGGCCGGATCGAAGGCTCGACCGTCGGCTTTGTCGCCAACCAGCCGATGACGCTGGCCGGCGTACTCGACATTGACGCCTCGCGCAAAGGCGCGCGGTTCGTTCGGTTCTGTGACTGTTTCAACATCCCGATTGTCACCTTCGTCGACGTGCCGGGCTTCATGCCGGGCACCAAGCAGGAATATGGCGGCCTGATCAAACACGGCGCCAAACTGCTCTTTGCGTATGCGGAAGCGACCGTGCCGAAAGTCACCGTTATCACCCGTAAGGCCTATGGCGGCGCTTATGATGTGATGAGTTCCAAACACCTGCGCGGCGACGTCAATTATGCCTGGCCAACCGCCGAGATCGCGGTGATGGGGGCGAAAGGCGCAGTCGAAATCATCTTCCGCAAGGACCTCGGCGACGAGGCCAAGATTGCTGAACACACAAAGAATTACGAAGACAATTTCGCCAATCCCTATGTCGCGGCCCGCAAAGGCTACATTGACGACATCATCATGCCGCACTCAACGCGGAGACGTGTCGCCAAGGCCTTGCGCACGTTGAAAGGCAAAGAGCTCAGTAATCCGTGGAAAAAGCACGATAATATTCCGCTTTAGCACTTCACAACAGTCGTATCTTTTATATTGATAAGGAAAGTGGACGAGTATTACGAGGCGCGATTTTGGATCCAGAGGAAACCGAACGCCAACAGAGTCAATCCAATGACGATGGCTCTTTTGGCAAGCTCAAGTATTGGGCGAGAGAAAACCAGGTTCATATCTAAGGCGGGATAAGTGTGGCCGGTGTGTTCCTGGCATTGGCGGCGTTGTTCTTTCCAACAGAGCGCGATCCATTGGCGCCGCTACCGGTCGACAAATACACTCAGCAACGGGTTGAAAACCAAGTCCGAGAGTTTCGCCAGATGAGGAGCGAACCTGCTACGGCTCCGAGCGATAGTCGAATTGTCGTAGAGAACGCTCAAGATATGCCGGATGCCATCAGCAATGGATTTCGGACGAAGCGGCATAGTGTCGTGGTCGACTTTGAGCATTACCGTCAACTCGACTCCATCGATTTACCTCGAAAAGAGAGTGCTGTTATTCAACACATTACTCACCAAGTGGTGAAGCTGTCAAAAGCCGATCACTTTCGTGCGGGAGCATCGACCAGTGGCCTGGATTTGTATGTTCAGTCCAACAGTCCACACACGGTATTCGCGAATGATGAGCCTGATAGGTTCGGGAATTACAAAGTGAAACGCCGCGTCATCGAATTCGATGTTAGCGATGTGGAGGTCGGTTCTGAGTTTACTCTCGAACACCAAAAAACATATTGGAACGCATACCAGGGCGAAGATCAATCGTGGGCAGGTTTCACCGTTCGAATGCCAACTGACGAAATAGAATATCTGATAATTTTTCCGGAGGATCGGCCCTACCAATCCATGGAATTTTTTGCCAACCCTCCAGATGGTGATCCTCGAAAACTGGAGCGCGAATCATATGTCCTTGAAGCTCCCGATAAAACCTGGCTTTGGTGGCGTGCGGTCAATCCAGAATCCGGAATGGAGTACAATGTCGATTGGGAGTGGTGACAGAGTAAGCCCAAGATAATTGAGCGTGTGCCAAGGGCGCGGTCGACATCATCATGCCGCACTCAACGCGGAGACGTGTCGCCAAGGCCTTGCGCACGTTGAAAGGCAAAGAGCTCAGTAATCCGTGGAAAAAGCACGATAATATTCCGCTTTAGGACACGGTAGTCAGAAATCAGTTCGATCTTCAAATGACTAGCTCGCCAGCCTAACTCATCCAGTGTAAGGGTGCCGCGAGGTTAGGAGTATCGGAACATGACGAGCGGTAAGAAACGGGTCGTAGGGTTTGGAGAATTGTTGCTGCGCCTGACGCCTCCGAGGCGTAGGTTGATTGCTCAAACGCAATCCTTTGATGTCGAGGTTGGCGGGGCCGCGGCCAATGTCGTCGCCGGTTTGTCGAGCCTCGGGCACGAGACGAAGATGATCAGCCGTGTCGCCGACAATCCGCTCGGGCGCCTGGCGGTCGGGACATTGGCGGCGCGCGGGGTCAATACGGGCCATATTTCATATGCGCCGGGCCGGATGGGGCTCTATTTCCTCGAGCAAGGCCAGGGACTGCGGGCCTCGGCGATCAATTATGACCGGGCCGGGTCGGCATTTGCCTTATCCCAGGCCCGCGATTTCGATTTCGCCGCGGCATTGGACGGCGCGTCCTTATTGCATCTGTCCGGGATAACGCCGGCGCTGGGTCCGGAGAGTTCTGAGTCGGCGATGGACGTCGTCAGAATCGCGCGGAAAAAGGGCGTTCAGGTCAGCTTTGACGGCAACTTCCGTCCACAACTCTGGGGCGCGTGGGACGGCAATCCAAAAGCCATTCTGACCGAACTGGTCGCGAATGCGGACGTGCTGTTTGGCAATCACAAAGATATTAGCCTGCTCACCGGCGAAGCCTTTGACGGCGACGGAACGGATCGCCGACGCAAAGCGGCGGAGGTCGGGTTTCAAGCGTTTCCAAATCTCAAAATGATCGCATCGACCGCGCGCCACGTGATTGATGTCGATCACCACCGACTGGCGGCGCGCGTCGACTTACCGGATGATTTTGCCGAGACGAAAGACGTCGACGTAACCGGGATTGTTGACAGAATTGGCACCGGCGATGCCTTCGCGGCCGGTGTGCTGCACAGCATGTTGGACGGTGCGGATATACAGTCTACGGCAAGGTCCGGACTTGGCCTGGCTGTGTTGGAACACAGCCTACCTGGTGACATGCCCTTGTTCACAAGAGATGATTTGGCAGCCTTTGAAACCGGCGGCTTCGACGTCCGTCGCTAGCGCGGCGGTCGCCGCCCAGCCTTAATTGACCAGGGTCAGTGCTGAAAGCTGGCTCGCAATTGCGTCATAGGCCGCGAGCAGTTCAGCGCCATTCCCAGCATCGAAGAAACGGCTGTCATCACCGGTACAATTCTTTAACGTCGTCTTGGCCGAGGTCGGGGCTTGGAAAGCAACCGCATAGATGCGGACCCCTTCGTCACGCATTTTCCGGCACATTTTCTTGGCCTGCGCGTTGCTGTCGCCCATGCCGCCATCATAGCTCATGTTGAACTGACCATCGGTCATCAGGATCACGGCTTTGACCGAGTTTGGTTCGGTATACGACATCGGCTGTGAGGCGGTGGGCCAGATCGAATCCCAATCCGGGGCGATCAGGTACCAGGACCACGCCACACCGAGGTGACCGGCTGTCATTCCGCCGGCGCTCAGGCTGTCAATGGCCGTGTTGAACACGGTCAGGTCATAGGTCAAAGGCAGCAGGCTGGAGTCGGGGCAAGTGGTGGCATCGTCGCCGACCCATTTGCCGAGCTCAGGCTTGCTGTCGGTCCAGGCGGCGGTGCCAGTGCGTTCCGAAACGCAGACCTTGCTCAGGCCATCGCCATCGGAATCGTCATCATCGGCGCGGCCAAGGGCCGGATTGCCGTAATCACCGGCATTCACAGCAGCGGCATAGCTGACAAATGAAACCCGCACGCGGTTGCCAGAGCTTGGCGTGATCAGGGTCGCAGCGGCCTGTTTGGCGGCGGCTTTCAGATCCGTGAGCTTTTGTCCGCTCATCGAGCCAGAGACGTCGAGCATCAGGGCCAGATCCAGTTTGGTGAGATTGGCGCGGGCCGTCGACTGGCTGATCGAGTCCATATCATCGCGGGTCAGCGATGCACCAAGCAGCGTTGGCGTCTTGCACGAGGCCGAAACTTGTACAGTCGCGGTGACGCGGTTCACGGTCACCGTCGAGTCGAGGCACGCGACATCGCCGTGCGTGCCAATCAGATTGGCGCGGTAAGCACCCTGGGCGATCGCCTTGATGTCGTCGTCGGTCTTGGTTGCATCTTCGAGCGCGCGAGCACCGGCCAGCGAGGCAGCGTCGATGGCCGACTGCAAATGTTGATTGGATGAAAGGTGTCGCGAACTGTCGATCGCAAACGCTCCGACCAGCAACAAGGGTACGCTGATCAGGGCAAATATCATTGCCACATTTCCACGCGTATCGCGTGCAATTCTTACGCAGTCATTCTTCGTCACGTGCGTCTCCCGAGTGCCATATCGGCACATCCACGTTATACTCGCGTAATAGGCGAGCAATGCGCATGCCAATTCCCGTATTGGGAATTAGGTAACCATACTGCGACGGTGAGGGACCTTGTTCGCTTGTATGTGATCGGGGATAAAACCCAAATGAATCTGGTCTCTGCCTTCAATGACAGTCTCGAAGCCGTGGCCGAGCGGTGCGAAGATGTCGTTCCGCCCGTCTATGCTGAATTGTTCCAGCGCTACCCGCAATTCGAGGATTTGTTCGTGCTTGATACAGACATGGGCGCGCGCGGCCACATGTTGAACGAGGCCCTCTCAATGGCTGAACGGCTGTTGCAGGATGATCCTGTCGCCGTGAGTTTTGTATCCGCAGAGCGCATGAACCATGAAGGCTATGGCATTGACGATGACGTCTTCGAAGGCTTTTTCGTGGTCATGGCCAGCGTGTTCAAACGCCTCGCGGGTGAAGCCTGGTCCGATGATATGACCACGGCCTGGGTGGCAGTGACCAAACACGCGTCTGCAGCAAAATTGTAAATCGCCTGCATCCAATCGCCGACCTGTTTGCATCTCTATCTGTAAGCCCACAAAATGGGCGCAAGATAAGGAAGCAAGACTATGGAAGACACGTTCGTCCCAATTTTTCTCTTCGCCTCGTTCGTGGCGATCATCTGGCTGTTCAGCCATTATAACTTCAAGAAACGACTGACCGCGCATGAAACGCTGCGTCTGGCTGTCGAGAAAGGTCAGGAAGTCTCTCCTGAATTGGTGGAACGTATGTCCTATCTGAGTGATCCGGTAAAATCAGACCTGCGCCGGGGGATCTTGTTGATCGCGTTTGGCGTGGCCTTCATCTGTCTCGGCGCAATGATCCCGCATGATGAGCCGGATGCCTTCCGCGGCATGCTGGGCGTGTCGTCATTCCCGATCATTCTCGGGCTTGCCTATCTCGGTCTCTGGCGGTTCAGCCACAACTAGGTACGCGGGTGACGGGGAGAATGGTGACCGCAGATACCGATCTCGCGCGTGACGCTGCTTCCGGACAGGAAGCAGCGTTCGAGACCCTGGTGCGTAAGTATCAGGGCGCCGTGCGGGGGCTGACGCGCCGGCTCGCTGCGCGACCGGTCGAAGCGGATGATCTGGCGCAAGCGGCGTTTCTGACCGCGTGGCGCAAAATTGGCACTTATCGCGGTGGGTCGTTCAAGGCCTGGTTATGCACGATTGCCTACCGCGAATTCCTGCAGGCGCGTCGTAAGCAGAAGCCGGAAGTCGAATTTGATGAAGGCGCCCATGTCATCACGTTTGACGTTTCTGCGGCGCGTATGGCGGATCACCTGGACCTTGATCGAGCGCTCAAGACTTTGCCCGAAAACCAGCGCATTTGTGTGGTTCTGTGCGTCGCATCGGGCCTGAGCCATGCCGAAGCCGCGGGCGCGACAGGCTTCCCGCTCGGTACGGTGAAGTCGCATGTAAACCGCGGCGTCGCGGCGCTTCGCAAACAACTTGCGCCGGGTAATGTGGCGTGATGGAGTAGAGATGATGGAACAAGAAGAGCGATACGATGATCTGACAGCGCAGTTCGAGGCGCAGGATGCGGCGTTGCAAAGCGAGGCTTTTGTGGCGCGGGTGATGACCCCGCTGAAAAAGCGCTCGCGTTGGCGTACACCATTGCTATTCGGCGCCGGCGGTATCGGCATTGGTGCAGCCCTGTCACAGATTGGCGGCGTTTGGGATCTGCTGAAAGTGCGAACGCCGCAACTCGACGTGTCGTTCGAAAGTGTTCAATCGGCCGAGATCAGTCTGGACTATTCATCACTATGGATCGCTGGTGCCGTCCTGATCATTCTCAGCTGCGCCGCGATCGTGGTCAGCGAACGCGCTTAGGCCAGTTTCGAAGGCTACCTCAATACCCGCTGATATTCGTATCGCGCCCGCTCCGCAGCATCGCGCTGGCCTGCAGCAATATCGGCTCGTCCGGGCCGATTGCGGCGGGCGCCAGCGGCGAACGGAAAAGGGTGCCGGGGGGCGCTCCAAACCGCGATTTGATGGCGCGGTTGAAATTCGCATTGGATGAGAAGCCCCAACGATCCGCCGTTTCGCTGACGACGCCGCGTTGGTTTGATGCTCGCGCCAGGTCCAGCGTCGCCCGAATGATTCTACGTTCGCGAATATATGATCGGACACCGGCATGGGATTCGAACATACGAAAAAGTCCAGCGCGCGAGACCCCGAAATTCTTCAGTATCAGCGCGGTGTTCAATTCCGGGGAATCGAGATTCGACTCGATAAATTGCCGGATCAAATCAAATAGAGCGTCTCTGTGAAGCGCGCGTGGTGAGAGCTCTGTCTCGTTCGCACCAACCGCGAATTGCAGGCAGCCGGTCAGGCGGTCAATCTGTCGGCGAGGCATGGTGGAGCCACCTGCCTTCAAGGTGGCGAACACCGAATCCAGCTCTTGATTCAAGATCTGAGCCGGTGTCGAGCCGGCGCGGATCAGTCGGAATCCATTTAACTCTCCGGGGCGAAGCCCGAGCATATGGTGCGGGATAAAAACCCCTTGCGTCCTGGCAGCAGTATGGATGGCGCTGAACTCGTGCGCATAATCGAGAAACAACACAGTTCCCGCCGATTGCCGCAGCGCCGTGCCATTGATGTGCAGCCAATTCCACCCTTCAAGGAACCGATATACAAACACGAAATGTCCGGTGTCGTGCAGATGGCATTTCTTTCGGACGTTCGCGATGGCGCCATATTCGGCTTCCGAGAAAACCAGGGTGTTGACGCGCCAGGAGCGTGTCGAGCCGCGAACGCCTGGTGATTGCGTGGGTAACGGCGTGCAGTCGAAATTTGCGGCAACCTGACTGCGCCAGGCATCAAAACTGCCTGACATCCGGGCTGAGATAATGTCATGATCATCGCGAACCGGCTTCGCGGCAGCATTCTTCATGCAACCTCTTCCTCGCAATATAAACCCGGTCCCCAGCTCGAGCCGTTAAACCGCACAATCCATGCCTGCGTCAATGAACGATCCTGCGCTATCAGGGGTGCAGTTGTCGGCGCGGCGCTGTCTGCTCGCGTCTGACAGGGGTCTAGTCTGCCCGCCACCTGGCGCAGATTGAGGTGGGCAACAGCCGATCATCGTTCAGATGCGGGATCGCCATTTCGCCCATTTCCATGATCCCGCCGAGCCCTTCAAGATGACTGGCCAGGGCTTGCGCCAAAGCGATATGCGACAGACGTACGGCGTAGGCGGTCAGGATCACGAAGAGCGGATCCGGCGACAGCAATTCGCGGACATTGGCGAGCAAGGCCGGCAGGTCTTCTTCAAACCGCCAGGTTTCATTCTTTGTGCCGCGGCCAAACTTTGGCGGGTCGAGAACAATCGCATCATAGCGATTGCCGCGGCGAACTTCGCGGGCGGTAAACTTCATGGCGTCGTCGGCAATCCAGCGAATAGGCGCCTCGCCGAGGCCGCTCATCTCTGCATAGTCCTTGCCGAACCCATTCGATTTGGGACTGGCATCGAGATGCGTCACCTCTGCCCCGGCGTGCGCAGCGGCGAGGCTCATCAGTCCGGTATACCCGAACAGGTTGAGCAGCTTGATCTTTCGTCCAGCGCTGCGGATCTGATCTTGTGCAAACGCCCATTGCACGCTGTGTTCCTGGAACAGGCCGAGATGGCGGAACGGGGTCCGCCGCGCGTTCAGGTGCAGGCCGCGCCACTGCATTGGCCACTCATCCGGGGCGGCGGTGTTGATCAGGCGCCAATTGCCGCGATCATCGTCTCCGGCCTTGGCATCAAAGTGGGCATCGGCGTCCCAGGTCTCCACAGGTGAGGTTGGCGACCAGAACGCTTGCGGATCTGGGCGGATGACGGTTTGTGAGCCAAATCGCTCCAGCTTGTGACCATCGCCGCTATCGAGCAGGGCGTATTGATCTGGTGCCCATTGGTCGGCAAGAAACAATGTCGACGTGGTTTTCATCAGGCAAACCCTCTTTGCCGCCAGCCTTCATACAGCATCACGGCCGTGGCCTGCGCGAGGTTGAGGCTGTCAGCGCCGCCGCGCATGGGAATCAGGCAAAGCGTATCGCACGCCGCTTCGACGTCCGCCGGGAGACCGGCTTGCTCATTGCCCATCAGTATCAGGCTCGGCCGCTTGAAATCGACTCCGTCATGGCGCGTGTCGCCATTGACGCTGGCGGCGACCATGGCGAGACCCGCATCCCGTCGCCAGGTATTGAAGGTCTCGAAATCCGTCTGCGCCAGGCGCACATCGAACAGCGAGCCCATGGAGGCGCGGACCGCTTCGACGCTGAACGGATCGCAGCACTGCTCGATCAGGATAACCCCCGCCACGTTGGCGCAATCAGCGGTCCGGAGAATTGTGCCAAGGTTTCCCGGATCGCGGCATTCATAAAGACCGATCCAGAGCCCCGGATGCGCGATGTCGAGCGCATCAAGTGCGAGATCTTTTTGGCGAATCGCCGCGATCACAGCTTGCGGATTATCTTTCCGGGCAATGGATCCGGCGAGCCGGTCTGGCACCTGGATGACGCGCGTGCCGCGATTTGCGGTGTCGCGGCAGAGCTTGCGGATATAGTCGCGATCGGCTCCGGAATTGGAGATGATCAGAGTCTCGATCTCCCAGTCCTGGGACAGGGCTTGCTCAATCAGCCGGGCGCCTTCAGCCAGGAACAATCCTGTTTCATTTCGGTTTTTTTTGCGTTCGAGTCCGCGCAACCGCTTGATCAGCGGATTGCTGGCTGAAGTGATTTGATCGAACGAACCTGTCATATGCGCCCTGTAACACGCACTTGCCTGATTCCAAGGGATAAGGCAGACCTGAACAGTTAATGCAGTCCTATTGAGGGAGATTGCTGCATGGGTGCCTATGATACAATGACCGCCGGCTTGAGCGGCGCGGGACTGGCTCTGTTGGGCATCATCACGGTTCACGGGACGTCGGAATACCATATGAACGCGGCGCAAATGCACGCGCAGCTGTCGGCATCTGCGGAGTCCGCTCTGGTCGAGGCCGGTCAATCCTGGGCGAATGTCGAACTGAACGGGCAGCGCGCGATTCTCACCGGATCGCCGCCCAGCGTTGATGCCGCCGAAGCGGCGCGCGTCGCGGTTCTGGAATCATCGGGGCAGGGCGGTTTGCTGTGGGGCGGCATCTGGAGCGTCGAGACTGAGTTTGGCGAAATTCGCAGCATGCCGACGGTGACACCCTTTGTCTGGCGCGCGATCAAAAGCCCGGACGGCGCGATGATCCTGGTTGGCTCGGCACCGGATGAGGCGATCAAGGATGCCTTGGCGGCCTACGCAGCTGACATTTCTGGCAATGTGCCAGACGATCGGGTTAAACTTGCGCTTGGCGTGCCGGAAGGCGACTGGACCGCGACCGCGAAATTCGGCATCGATCAGCTCGCATTGCTCGATAGCGGCGAGGCGCGCCTGACCGACTATGAAATGCGGCTGAGCGGCATCGCTATGGAAGATGCTGCACGTATTCAAGCCACGGCTTCAGTGGTCAATCTCAGCGATCCCTGGCGCGGCGTTGCGGATATTGATGGACCAAGCCATTGGAAAGCCGAGCACATTGAAGGCAAGCTCGTCCTGTCCGGCAGCTGCGAGACGGTCGAAGACCGGGCCGAGATCGCGGAGATTGCCGCGACCTATTTCGACGGCCCGGTTGTTGATCAGATGACGGTTGAGTCGACCGAATATGAGCAATGGATCCAGGGCGTGCGCCTCGGCCTGCCCCACTTCAGTCAATTTGAGAATGGCGAGATGGAGTTTCAGCCCAAAGGGCAGGGGTTCAAGTTTGAAGGCGAGGCCACCAGTTCCACGCTGCAATTCCTGCGCGAAGACATGGCCACGCTGGATGGTGATTATGAATTTGCGATCGCGGCGGAAACCGTCACTGTGACGCTCGATGAGATCGCTGAGGTGGACCTGAGCGCGGACCCGCTCGAAGCCTGTCAGACCTCGTTTGATCTGATCATGGATGCCAATGCTGTGGTGTTCAATTTCGGCAGCGCAGAAATCTCGCGAGAGAGCGGATTGACGCTCGACAAGATCATGGCGGTGTCGGCCTCGTGCGCCGACACGCTGATGTTTCAAGTCGGTGGGCATACTGATACTGCCGGCGACCGTGACGCCAACCTGGTGCTGAGCGAAGCGCGCGCGCAGGCGGTTGCCAATTATATGGCAGCAACCGGGTTTGATACCGCGCGCCTTATCGTCCAAGGTTACGGACCAGATCAACCGAAACTCGACAATGCGACACCAGAAGGGCGCGCAGCTAACCGAAGAATCGAGTTCAAAGTTCAGGAATGGAGCGAGTAGATGCAGTGGCTGATTGCGAATATGTGGATGGCACTGGCGGCTGCGACCGTTCTGGGCCTGTTATTCGGCTTTTCTTTTCGCGGTTTGATGGTCGGATCGCGGGTTCGGCGCGCACAGGTCGAACGCGAGATTGCACGGACTGAACTGACCCAAAGCAAAGCTGAGGTAGAAGCGCTCTACGCCGCGCAGCGCAAGCGCAAGGAAGAAGGCGTGCAGGCGGTTGGCGGTGACGAGACCTTGCAAACCGAACTCGATGAACGCGAATCCCGCATTTCTTCGCTGGGCGATGAGCTGGCGGCGGCGCGCAGCGAGCTGGAACAGCTCAAATCCGAGAGCTCAGGCAATGGCAACGTGCTGGAAACAGCCGGTGCTGCTGTCGCGGGCGCTGTTGCCGGTGCGGTTCTATCTGATGGTGAAAGTGAAGAACTGAACCAGCTGCGGGATCGCAATGTCTGGCTCGAAGAGCGCGTGAGCGCGCTTGAAGCCGACGTTTCGGCAGCGCACAGCGCTGAGCCAATTGTGACGGGCAATGTCGAAGCTGCGGGGCCCGACACTGAAAAGCTCAGATGGCAGGCATCCTATCTCCGTCAGCGCGTGGACGCTCTGGAAACCAGCGCGATCGCCGCGCGCGCTGTCGAAGCGCCGATCGCCGCTGACGCGCCGGCTCAGGAGCCTGCCGCGAATGATGGCGAGGCCGGCGAGTCCGATGAGGAACTGGCGCGTCTGCGCTGGCGCAATCGCTATCTGGAAGGACGTCTGGCTTATTTTGAAGCGGATGAAGCACAGGCCGCCGAAGCAGGGGACGATGAAACAGAGGCGAGCGAAGGCGAGGCGGACGATAGTGCAGCGGAAGCTGTGGATGAAACGCCCGAACCTGCTGCGGAGCCGGAGCCTGAGGTCGCCCCCGTCGCAGCCCCTTCGGCGACAGAGGAAGCCGCGCCTGCAGAAGACGATGTTCATCCGTCCGAAGCGATGCTGGCTGAATTAGAGGGTGTACAGCCCGAACAGCTTGAGAAGCCGGCAGATGGCGGCGACGACCTGACCGCGATTACCGGCGTCGGACCGCGCATTGGCGAGGTTCTGAACGAGCTTGGGATCTATACCTACGCGCAAATCGCGTCCTGGACGGCTGAAAACGAGACCTGGATCGAAAACCATCTTTCGTTCAAGGGCCGGGTTAGCCGCGAAAACTGGGTCGAACAGGCCAAAGCGCTGATTGCTTAATCATAGCAAATACAGCGCTTCATCGCGCATTCAGGTGACGCATGCGAAATTCTATGCGAGCAATGCGTTAACCATGATTTGTCGCTGGGTGAGATCGGCGTAAAATCTTTGGGACAAAGGGAGACTGGTGAACAATGACAAAACTACTGATTACCGACGAAATGATCGAAACCGGCGACCGCATCGACGCGCCGCGGGACTTTCTCGACAAGGCGCCGCGCATTCGCATGTCGCGCCGCGGGATCATTAAAGGCCTCGCATGCGGTACAATCGTACCGATCGTGACCGGGTGTTCGACCAATCCTGTGACAGGCGAGCAACAGCTGATCCTGCCGGGGTTTGACAATGCATCGCTGGCAGCGATGTCGACGACGGCCTGGTCGGAAATGAAGAAACAAACACCGCAAACCGGCGACAGCCGCTTGCGCAGCCGGGTTCTGACAACCTGGGACCGCACCGCCAAAGGCCGTTCTGCGGCGCTGAAAGACAAGTATAATCAGGATGTCGCTTATGTCCCGAACGAGTGGGAAGTTGCGGTTTTCGACACCGATGATGTCAACGCCTTCGTGATGCCGGGCCAGCAGGTCGGCGTCTATCGCGGGATCACCGAATTGACGGAAAATGATGACCAGCTGTCATCCATTCTCGGGCACGAGGCCGGGCATATTGATGGCCGCCACTCCGCGGCGCGCGCGTCGGCGCAGGTGACCGCGCAAGTCGCGATGGTTGCCGGTCAGGTCGCGATCGCGCAATCGGAGGAGCTGCGCCAGTACGGAAATACGCTGGCCGCCCTTGGCGGTGCTGCGATCCAGTTCGGCGTGCTATTGCCATACAGCCGTAACCACGAGCTGCAGGCCGACAAGCTGGGCGTCGATTACATGCACAAGGCCGGCTATGACGTCACCCAGGCACCACGGCTTTGGGAACTGATGGACAAGAAAAGCGCTGGCAATCGCCCGCCGGAATTCATGTCGACTCACCCCGATCCGGGCCGGCGCCGCAATGAGCTGATCAATTACATCAACGCCAACGGATACGCGTTTATCTAATCGGATTCACGTTCAAATATATAAGGCGCGCGGTTCAGATAGCCGCGCGCTTTTTTATCGCGCCGTCGCTTCACAGCGCTCGGCAAGGCACGCCGGAGAGATTCAATCGTTCCTCGCTGCCTTCGCGTACGGCGTAACAAGCGTCGCGATCAAGCATTAGGTGAAAAACCGTCGGCAGGGCAGGGCTGCGCGTTTCGTGATCTCCCAGCCGGGGGGGCAGGACAGAGACGCTCGACATCACGGTCGGGTCACCCGCACCAAGTGAGACGTTCGCGACGCCCATCGCCTCAGCGAGATGGGCTTTCAACGCGGTTATGGTTTCGTCTGAGCCATCTGCGAGAACTGCGGGTACGGCCGAAGTTCCATGCTGGCATGCGCTGAGGACAAGGGCGGTGACGGCAATGGTGAAACCTCGAATGATCATGGCTGGGTCATATCCCGATTGTTGGCGAGGAACGTCTCCTCCGGTGACATTAGCGTGCTGGCGACCGCGCCTGGAGTGCCTTTCGCAACGACAATTTCCGGTGTGACTTTCGGCGTCACGGTTGGACAGTTTCCGGTCGCGCGATAATCGAGCGCCGCGGCGAGCATGGCTTCAGTTGGATCGCCCAGTTCTGTGGACAAATCATCTGAAACGATACATCCCGAGACGCGTTCGCCAAAACTGGCCGTCGAATTTCCAGGAATAAAGCCGTCCGTATAATCGCCAAAGCCCTTATCGTTCACGCCTTGAAACTGGATCGAATAATAAGTCTGCCCGCAATTGTCCGTTGGATAAAACCCAAAAGGTTTCCCACACGTGTTTCCGCCTGGTGTCGCTCCGCCGGGACTACCAAACAAGACAATCTCGACATCGATTCCACGCAATCCATTGATCACCGCTTCGCTGGCGCTGCAGGTGCCCTCCGTGGCGAGGACAAATACGCGATTGAGATTGAGGTCATCGAGCGGTGTTCCGGCCGCTAAGGTAAACCCGGCGCCGGTACTGCGAAACTCGATCGGTGAGTTGAACGCGCCGGTTACCGGATTGGTGTTGCCAGCGTCTGCGTTGAATTGCAGCAATTCGAAGGTCTTACCGTTCGTCCGTGCCGGGCCAGCAATCATATATGCGAGCTGAGACGCGACTGTCAGAAGTCCGCCTCCATTGTAACGCAGATCAAGCACCAGGTCGGTGACACCAGCATTGTCCATGGTCGTGATCGCATTGGCGATGTCTGCTTCAGAAGAGAATGGGCTGAACGTGTTGAACAGGATGTAACCGACATTTCCGGTCGGTGTGTTAATGACCGCCGTGCGATTGACGGGCTGCTGGGCGATATCTGCGGACGTTACCGATACTGTGCGTGATGTCGCGGCGCCAGGATCCTGAATCGTGAACGAATGGGTTTCGCCGGCATTTGGCGGGAACAGGCCCGCATTCAGTGCATCTACATCGGCCTGCGAGCCGCCATTGACGAGACTGACGCCATCGACTTCGAGGATGCGGGAGCCGCGCACGAAGTTTGGCTGTCCACTGACAATCTGCGCGGCAGGGGAGTTCGGCTCCGTATAACGCACACGATAGTCGCGCGGGATCGTGTTGGAGAAGACAATCAGGCTCAGGCCATAGCCGGAGCTGGCTGCTGAGTTCCGGCGTTCGAGGAAGTCTTCCGTACTTTCGCTGAAGTGGAAGTCATCCTTGTCTTCGCCTGAACTTGTCACGGCAGTGGTCTTGAGCTGGTCGAAATAAGTGACGCGATTGCTGAATCCTGCCGGATCGCGGTCGGTGACCTCATTGTTCCAGAGATATGTTTCGTTCGTCCAGGAGCGTAGCCAGAAAAGTTCTTCAAGCAAGGTTCCAGCCTGGTCGGGAAATGCGTTGCCTTCTATGTCTACTCCGCTTCTCGGTGCCTGGCACTGATCTTTGAACATGCTTGACGCCTGGAACACGTTCTGGGTCCAGCTTGGACCCTGGCTGGTGGGCGGCGGCGGCGGTGGTGGAGGCGACACAGCCGTCGGTGGAGCGGTCGAGCCCCCGCCACCACCACCGCCGCACGCGGCGAGTACTGTACTGCCGGCAATTAGCGCGACCGTCTTAAATATTGTTGCGACCTTGGATCTCGCCATGAACTCCAGACTCCAATAAAGTTCGTGTTTTCTCTCACACCAATGGCACCACAGGGTAATGGTTAGTTGCAACCACAATCTTCACATGATGAAGCAAATTTGATCAGGGCTGAGCAGTCGCCGCGCTTGACCGGATGGATTGGAAGTGCTTTAGGCCGCGTCTTGTTCGCAAGAACAATTAAAACCGTTTGTGGAAGGGGCCGTCAGCCCGAACCACGAACCCTCTAAACCCTGGCGTTCGGATCGAAAGACCACCGGACACCACACTTGCCAGAGAGGCTATCATGGCGAAGAAACTGCTGGGGCAGCTTAAGCTCCAGATTCCTGCCGGTGCTGCAAACCCGTCACCCCCCGTGGGCCCGGCGCTCGGCCAGCGCGGAATCAACATTATGGAATTCTGTAAGGCCTTCAACGCGAAGACCGACAAGATGGAGAAGGGCCTGCCCCTTCCCGTCGTCATCGATTATTATCAGGACAAGTCGTTCACCTTCATCGTGAAGACCGCGCCTGCGTCCGTCCTGCTCAAGAAAGCTGCAAAGCTGAAGTCTGGCTCGCAAGAGCCTGGACGTGTCGTTGCCGGCAAAGTCACTCGCAAGCAGTGCCGCGAAATCGCGGAAGCGAAAATGGTCGACCTGAACGCCAACGATCTCGATCAAGCAACCAAGATCATCGAGGGCTCTGCCCGTTCGATGGGTCTCGAAGTGGTGGAGTAAGAGCATGGCTGGAAAACGTTATCGCGCTGCCGCTGAAACACGGGATGCCGAAGCGGTCTATGCTGTCACTGATGCAGTGAAGCTGATCAAATCAAACGCCACGGCGAAATTCGACGAAACGATCGAGATTTCTGTCAATCTTGGCGTCGACCCAAAATACGCTGACCAGATGGTTCGCGGCGTTGTCTCGCTGCCATCCGGCACCGGTAAAGACGTTCGCGTCGCTGTTTTTGCGCGCGACGCAAAAGCCGAAGAAGCGAAAGAGGCTGGCGCCGAATTCGTTGGCGCTGAAGACCTGATGGAAGAGATCCAGAACGGCAAGTCTGACTTCGATCGCGTGATCGCAAGCCCGGACATGATGTCTGTGGTTGGCCGTCTCGGTAAACTGCTCGGCCCACGTGGTCTGATGCCAAACCCGAAAGTCGGAACGGTGACGCCAAATGTTGGCCAGGCCGTCAAAGACGCCAAGGGTGGATCGGTTGAGTTCCGGGTTGAGAAGCTCGGCATCATCCACGCTGGCATCGGCAAGGCATCTTTATCTGAAGACGCTATCGAGAAGAACGTTCGCGCGTTCATCGAAGCACTTCTGAAAGCCAAGCCATCTGGCGCCAAAGGCACCTATATGAAGAAGATCACCGTCAGCTCAACCATGGGCCCAGGTGTTTCGATCGATACAGCTGACGCGATCCCGGGCTAAACGCCGATCGTATCAGACGCAAAATAAAGAGGCCCGCTGGAGATGCTCCGGCGGGCCTTTTCTTTGTTAGTGTGTTCAGCGCCAGACTATTCTGCGAGCTGCGGTCCGTTGAACTGGCGGGCGAAGAAATCACCTTTGCGCCAGAGCGGGCGCTCGTCAGCATTCGCCAGCGTCAACGCAATTCGCGCATTGATTTCCGCAAACTTCGCGGCGGCTTCGAAACTGATCGCATTGTCCATATCATCTGACGGACGATGATAATTGGTGGCAAAATGCTCTGCCCACGCGGCGTCACCGCCGTTCGCTGTGCCGGTCGCAAGGAAGATGGACGGCACACCGATCTCAACCAGGCGGAAATGATCCGATCGCGTGAACAGGCCCTGATCCGGGAATGGATCCGGGCTGAGTTGCATACCCATTTCATTTGCCGCAGCGCTGACCGCGCCTGCAATCGTTGAGCGATCTGATCCGAATGCGACGACGTCTTCAAATGCATAGGTCAGAACCGGCATATCGAGATTGACGTTGCCAACCAGGCGCGACGCATCGACCGTCGGGTTCTGCGCGAAATATTGCGCGCCAAGCAGGCCTTTTTCCTCGGCGGTAACGATCAGCAACATGACAGAGCGTTTCGGTCGGTCACCGTCCAACATCATCCGCGCCACTTCGAGAAGAGTTGCGACCCCGGCAGCATTGTCGAGTGCGCCATTATTGATCTTGTCGTCCTCAAATGATTTCGACACACCAATATGATCCAGATGCGCGGTTAATACGATGATCTCGTCTTTAAGTTCGGGGTCGCTGCCTTCGATCAAGCCAATGACATTGTCGGATTCCACGGTGTCCAACGTCGAGGTCTGGGTCATGCTGATTGTGTAGGGCAGGGCGAAACCGGACACCGCGCCGCCGTCGGCTTCTGCGGCCTCCATGATCGCGTCAAAATCCGCGCCGGCGCCTTCGATAAGCTTTCGACCTCCCGTCATTGAGAGATATCCGCGTGCCTGAATGTTTGGCGCGCGCGAATATGTCGAGCCGTCCGGAGATAGCCAGCTCATGCTCGCAGATTCCAGCCGGCCTTCTCCAACCAGGCGCGCAAAGGAATAGACCTGTTCACGGGTCGGCGTGGCCATCGCGACCACCCCAACCGCGCCGCGTTTTGAGGCTTCGGCCATCTTTTGGGCGCCGTAATAAGCGCGTTCCTCGGACTGAATACCTTTTGGCGTGCCGTTCAACATGACGACGATCTTTCCGTCGATATCCAGCCCGGCATAATCATCGCGTCCAAGATCCGGTGCGACGACACCAAAGCCGACAAATACGGCATCGGCGCTGAGGCTCGCACTTTCGGCGCCGGTCGACCCGAACATGACGAAATCGACATTGTCTTCCAGCGCCAGCGTGTCGCCCGTCTCGGCATTGGCGATATTCAGCGCCAGCGCATCGGGCACCCGGTAACTGCGGCGCAGCGGAACGGTCTGGAAGTAGGAGCCGTCCGTCCCGGCGGCCGCGACGCCCATATCTTCCATGCGCCCGGCGACATAGGCCGCAGCTGCGTCATAACCTGGCGTACCCGCTTCGCGGCCGGCCCGGTCATCGTCGGCCAGGAAGCGCATGTCGGCTTCGATATTGGCTTTGTCGGGTGATAGCGCCGTGACAGGCGTTGCGGCATCTACCGTTCTGGTTGTTGACGCCGTCTCATCAGCGGGCTGGCAAGCCCCTGCCAGCAAGATCAATCCGAGCGCGAGTCCCAGTTTTTTGGTCATTGTGCGAAGCCCTCTTACAATCGGGCGCCAACTGACCGCGCGCAATGCGCTTTGTCTAGGGCAGGCGCCGCATTGCATTTTGTAACATTTGCGTCAGGTTGAGCACCGGGAGGATCAAGATGTGAAACGACACGCTCTATGCGTCGCCGTGTTTGGACTGGCTGTCGCCTGCGCCGCGCCGACAAATGAAGACCCCACAGAGGCCCGCGATCATGCAGGCGTCGTGATCTATCCCGCAGAAACGGTGATCACGATGGAAGCGGGCGAGATCGCCGGCGCGGTGGCCGTCGAAGACAATCGCATTGTCGCGGTCGGGTCGCGCGCGGATCTCGAGGCGCAGTTCTCAGGTGCACAGGTCGACGAAAGTTTCACCGACAAGACGATCGTGCCGGGTTTGATCGATCCGCATATCCATATGGCGCTGTCATCGCTTCAATATGCAACCCCGCTGACGCCGCCATGGCCGATGGCGACGCCGGAGGGCATGGTGCGTGGATTGCCTGATCGCGCCGCTTTCTTTCAACGCCTCGCCGAGATCGAGGCTGATGCGCCGGATGGCGAACCTTTGATCGTGTACGGCTTCCACAATCTGGTGCACGGCGATCTGCACAAGTCCGATCTGGACGCGGTGACCGAGGATCGACCTCTGGTGATCTGGCATTATTCCAGTCACGATTTCTATCTCAATTCTGCGGCGCTCGCCTGGGCCGAGATTGATGCGTCCTGGCATGATGAGTTTGAAGGTGTTGACCTCGATGAGAATGGCGACCTGACAGGCCGGATTTACGAAGACGCGATTGGCGCGCTGATGCGATCGATTGGCCCGATCCTGCTGGCACCGGATCGCTTGTCGCGCGGCCTGGACGGGTTCTCTGGCCTGTTGCGATCCGGCGGCGTCACCACCGTCGCAGATCTCGGCTATGGCATCTTCACCTTGCCGCTTGAGCACGCCAACATTGCCGGTAATTGGCGGTCACCAGAGCACTCTGGCTATCGGCTCTATCTCGTGCCAGAACACCGCGCCTTCGACGCTGCGTTTGGCGACGACCGGGTCACAAACGTCCTCGGCATGGTGTCGGGTGAAATTTCAACCCCTGCGCCGGTTCTGCCGCAGGTCAAGTTCTTCACCGATGCCGCCTACTACTCGCAGACCATGCGCGTGTCTGAGCCTGGCTATCTCAGCGGGCAGTCTGAAGGCACGCAAGGCTTGTGGGTGATGCAACCAGACGAAATCGCGCCGACCATTCAGCCTTATTGGGATGCCGGTCTCGCGGTTCGGGTCCACTCGAATGGCGACGCGGCCCAAACCGCGACCCTGGACGCGCTTGCAGAGCTTCGAACGTCCGCACCCGACCGGGCGTTTATCTTCGAGCATGCCGGGCTGTTCTCGCCGAAACAGGTGCGCCGCGCGGCCGACCTCGATGCCGGGATCTCGGCGGCGAGCCATTATGTGTTCTATCTTGGTGAGGCGTATCAATCGCCGTTGGGGCCAGAGCGCGGCGATTGGATCCTGCCGCTGGCCAGTTTGAGCGAAGCTGGTGTGCCGGTGACGCTCCACTCTGATGCGCCGCTGGCGCCGCCGCTGCCTTTGCTGGCGGCCAGCGTGCACATGTCGCGCGCAACCCGCGAAGGGACCGAGTTGACGCCATCTGAGAAATTGTCAGCCGAGGAAGCATTGGAGGCGATCACGATCGACGCCGCTTACGCGCTTGGGCTCGAAGCCGAGATTGGCAGCATCGCGCCCGGCAAGCTCGCGGACTTCACGATCCTTGATGCGAACCCGCTCGACGCCTCCGCAGAGGGGTGGCGCGAAATTGAGGTCTGGGGTGTGGTCCTAGATGGCGAGAAACGTCCGCTCGATCCGAGCTAGGCTGGCAAGATCATTCGTCTGAGCCCGGCCAGGCATCCCTTGGTCGCTCCATACTCATCGGCAAGATGAGGAGGATGAGGATGATATAGGTCAGAAATTGCAAAGCCAGCAATGTCTTGGCGAGATAGCTTTGCGGCGACATGTCGGAAAAGCCCGATGTCATAACCGCCATAGCGCTGAACAACATGCCATTGGCGACAAGATCCCGGCGATTGTTTGCGGTCTCCATGAGCTTGACGTCCCAATAGAGCATTTCGGACAAATAGGCCTGCAATACGTAGTCTAATGGGCGCAATGTGGTCATCAGAACGCCGGGCTTGGCGTCCGGCGCAGACCAGCCGTCGGAGGCAGCGAGGGGAGCGAGGTCTTCGGGCGGGGTGCATGGGCCATCCATATAGGCGTCGGAGACTTCCTGGAAGCAAATCAGCGTATTCACTACGGCGTTTCTGAAACGGTCGGAGCCGAGTAAGTTTGGCGTATATGAGAACGGGATCAGCGCTGGGTTGTCTGAAGGGTTTTCGCGCAGGGACGTTTTGGCGATCGCCGCAAAATGCTCGATCATGTCGCGGCGACGATACGGATTGGCGAAGACGTCCTGCTGCGTCCAGGACTCGTAGAAGAATACTGAAAGCGACGCGCCGGAATGTCTGAGGAATCTCGCATAAGGTTCGTGCGTCGTGGTCAAAGCGACGACAGATTGTCTCGTGTCGCGGGTGCGCAGGATCGACTGGGTGTCGCTATACTCTGTCGTTTCGAAAAGCAAAGGCAGGAGCCACTCCGCCTTGTACAGAGCCCGAGTGTCTTCGGTCGAATCTGGTCCGCACGTATACCAGACCATGAAAGCGAGCCCTTCATTTGGGCAAGCGGGCGTGCGCATTGCGAAGTCAAACGGAAATCCGGCCGGGGCGTCGACACCCGTATCGATCTGCTCCTGGACATATTGGTTGATACCAAAGATCGCATTGGTATGGATTTCTGTCAGCAGCTGTGTGGCCAGACGCTGATTGTTGAAGTCAGACGCAGTCGAATATTCGGAGAACCTGAAATGGCGATAATGATCTGATGATAACAGCGTTGCGGCATACGCAGACCCGAACGCCTGGGTCACAGAAATCACCGCCAGAAAGCTGATCACCAGCCGCCGCCCTGCGCCAATGTCTGATGCATGCAACAGGAAGTGTCCCAGCAGAACAATGTTTCCAATGCCCCAGATCACACATAAGATCTGAATCCAGAAATGCGGAAAGGCAAATCCCATCAGAATTGGCGATATACAAAGGAGCAGGGCAAGAGGCGTGGAGCGCGGAGCGGTCTGGCTGACGCGCCGAAACCACGCTTTCAAATTCTGGATGATTGACTCACCTGGCGCGTTGTCTTCAGAATTCGAACTCGGATCAGGCGCTAGATCGGAGTGTTGTTCCATCAGATCGGCAGCCTTTCCGTCGCAATTGCATTACCATTTCCGAAACGCTTGCGATTAGCAACCCGGAGCGGTGAAACCAGAAATCGCACATCACCCTTGACTTTTCTGATTTTGGGGGTTGCGTGCCTGTGGATCAAAGGTTAAGGAACGCGGCTTGCGGGAGATTGGCGATTCGTCGGTCTCCCGTTTCCTGTCCGAGACCATGGGTGGCTTTTTAAAAGTATAAATCCCTTGATAGACGGGGTGAGGCAGGTTGGTCTGCGGTTTTCCGCAGTTCGGCTGGTCTGCCAGGCCCTGGGCAGGCGCTGATGGTAGCGTCTTGACGCCACCAAAGGCAAACCCAGGCGCCCGGATGGTCCGGTCGCCTTATTGAAGGAGATCCGTAATGGATAGAGCCGGAAAAGCCGAAGCCATCAAAACGCTCGAGGGCGTTATTGCTGACTCAGGCAGTGTCATCGTGGCACGCTATACCGGTCTTACAGTTGCGGAAATGACCAAGTTTCGTGGCATGTTGCGTGAGCAAGGTGCGACAGCGAAGGTGGTCAAGAACCGTCTCTTCAAGAAAGCGCTGGATGGCAAAGGTGGCGACGAAGCAAATGCTCTGTTCGTAGACCAAACCGTCATTGCTTACTCAGAAGATCCTGTGGCACCTGCCAAGGCCGCTTCTGAATTCGCCAAAGATAACGACAAGCTCGTGATCGTTGGCGGTCTTATGGGAGATGAAATTCTTGACACGGCGGGCGTTCAGGCGCTCTCCAAAATGCCGTCTCGCGAGGAACTTATTGCAACTGTTGTTGTCCGTCTCACGGGACAGGCAAGCCAGATTGCTCAGCGCGTCAATGCGCCGGGACAAGCTCTGGCCGGTGCAATCAACATGATTGGCGAGCAAGCAGCGGCGTAAGGTCGGACCCCCAACAAAGATCAACCAAACTACCTCAACCTACAGGACATCAGAACAAATGGCTGATATCGCAAAACTCGGTGATGAGCTTCTCGGCCTCACCATCATGGAAGCAAAAGAGCTCAACGACTATCTCGAAGAGCGTGGCATTAAAGCCGCTGCAGCAGTTGCTGTTGCTGGACCAGCTGGTGGCGGCGACGCCGGCGGCGCAGCTGCTGAAGAGAAAGACGAGTTCGACGTCATTCTGAAAGACGGCGGAGCCAAGAAAATCAACGTGATTAAAGTTGTTCGCGAAGTTGTTTCGGGCCTCGGCCTGAAAGAAGCGAAGGACCTCGTTGAAGGCGCTCCTAAGCCGATCAAAGAAGGCGTGTCGAAAGACGAAGCTGAAGAAATCAAGAAGAAGTTCGAAGAAGCCGGCGCAACCGTCGAGCTCAAGTAACGCTTCTGCCCCGCAAGGGGTGAGTATAGTACGGTTTGGAGTTCGCGCGAGGCGCCAGATCGTAAGTAATAAGCGCGGCAAGGTCAGTTTGGCTTTGCCGCGTCCTCGCGTTTCAGGCGACACGCTGTCTGAGCTCACGGGCTCTTTCGGCAAAATACGGAAGACAAGATGGCACTCTCTTTCACTGAAAAGAAACGCATCCGCAAATCCTTCGGCAAAATTCCCGAAGCCATCGACATGCCAAACCTCATCGAGGTTCAGCGCTCCTCATACGAACACTTCCTTCAGATGCACACACCGCAAGCAGAGCGGACCGATGACGGTCTCGGCGGCGTGTTCAAATCTGTGTTCCCGATCATTGATTTCAATGAGCGGGCATCACTGGAATATGTCAGCTATGAGTTCGAGCCGCCGAAGTTCGACACAGAAGAATGCATGCAGCGCGATCTGACTTATGCAGCGCCCCTGAAGGTGCGTTTGCAACTGGTCGTGTTCGACATTGACGAAGATACCGGCGCCAAGTCGGTCAAGGAAGTCAAAGAGCAAGAGGTCTATCTCGGCGATATCCCGCTGATGACCAAAAAGGGAACGTTCATCGTGAACGGAACCGAGCGCGTAATCGTTAGCCAGATGCACCGGTCGCCGGGTGTGTTCTTCGATCACGACAAAGGTAAAACCCATTCGTCCGGCAAGCTGCTTTTTGCGGCCCGGATCATTCCGTACCGCGGGTCATGGCTCGATTTCGAGTTTGACGCGAAAGACGTCCTGAATGTTCGCATCGACCGTAAGCGTAAGTTGCCGGCGACGACCCTGCTGATGGCGCTTGGCTATGATGCCGACCAGATCCTGGACATGTTCTACACCCACTCTGTCTATCGTCTGGACAAAGCGGGCTGGATCACCGGGTTCAATCCGGAAGCCTGGAAAGGCGTGAAACCAACCTTCGATCTGGTTGATGCCAAATCTGGCAAGACCATTGCTCCGGCGGATCGCAAGATCACCGCATTGGCTGTGAAGCGTATCGTTGAGGGCGGCACCGAAGAATTGCTGCTGCCAACCACAGCGCTCGACGGCAAGTTCCTGGCGCGCGACATCGTCAATCGCAAGACGGGCGAGATTTACGGCGAGTCTGGTGACCTGCTCGAAGAAGAGCTGCTGGCCGAACTGCGTGAGCAAAAAGTCAAAGCGATCGAAATTCTCGACGTCGACAATGGTGGACGCGGCCCATGGCTGCGCAACACGCTGAAGGCCGACAAGAATGATACCCGTTTCGAGGCGCTGTCCGACATTTATCGTGTCATGCGCCCGGGTGAGCCACCAACCCAGGAAGCAGCTGACGCCCTGTTCAATCAGCTATTCTTTGATGGCGAGCGCTATGACCTGTCCGCGGTCGGCCGGGTGAAGATGAACACCCGTCTGAAAGTTGCGGTTCCTGGCTATGAAACCGCTGAAGACACAGAGCGCACGCTGCGCAATGACGACATTGTTGGTGTCGCCAAAGTCATCCTCGACCTGAAGGATGGCAAAGGCGAAGTTGATGATATCGACAACCTCGGCAACCGCCGTGTTCGCTCGGTCGGTGAGCTGATGGAAAACAATTACCGCATTGGTCTGGTGCGCATGGAGCGTGCGATCAAAGAGCGGATGAGTTCTGTCGATATTGATACAGTCATGCCGAATGACCTGATCAACGCGAAACCGGTTGTCGCGTCTGTTCGCGAATTCTTCGGGTCCTCGCAGCTGTCTCAGTTCATGGACCAAACCAATCCGCTGTCAGAGATTACGCACAAACGACGTCTCTCAGCGCTTGGTCCTGGTGGTCTGACGCGGGAGCGCGCAGGCTTTGAAGTCCGCGACGTGCACCCGACCCATTATGGTCGGATCTGTCCGATTGAGACCCCTGAAGGCCCGAACATTGGTCTGATCAACTCGCTGGCAACGCATGCCCGCGTCAACAAGTACGGCTTCATTGAAAGCCCGTACCGGAAAGTTGAGAAGGGCAAGCTCACCGATGAGGTGGTCTACCTGTCGGCGATGGAAGAGCAGCTTTACAAGATTGCTCAGGCCAACACGCAGGTCGATCCCAAGGGCGAGCTGATCAACGAATTCGCTAACGCGCGTGTCAATGGCGAAGCGATGCTCGTGCTCAAGGAAGACGTTCAATACATGGACGTTTCACCGAAGCAAGTTGTGTCGGTTGCTGCGGCGCTGATCCCATTCCTCGAGAATGACGATGCCAACCGCGCGCTGATGGGCTCGAACATGCAACGTCAGGCTGTGCCATTGGTGCAAACCGATGCGCCGCTGGTCGGGACCGGTATGGAAGCTGTTGTGGCCCGTGATAGCCGCGCAGCTGTCGTCGCCTCACGCGGCGGTGTCATCGAGCAAGTCGATGGCGTCCGGATCGTTGTCCGCGCCACTGAGGATCTCGAAGGCAAGTCAGGCGTCGATATTTATCGCCTGTCGAAATTCCGCCGGTCGAACCAGAATAGCTGCATCAACCAGCGCCCAATTGTGAAAGTGGGTGACCTGGTCACGAAAGGCGACATCATTGCTGATGGCCCGTCGACCGACCTTGGTGAGCTGGCGCTCGGCCGGAACGTGCTGGTCGCGTTCATGCCGTGGAATGGCTATAACTTTGAGGATTCGATCCTGATCTCCGAGCGCATCGTGCGTGACGACGTCTATACCTCGATCCACCTGGAAGAGTTTGAAATCGCGTCGCGCGATACCAAGCTTGGCCCTGAAGAGATCACGCGTGACATTCAAAATGTCGGCGAAGAAGCTCTGCGAAACCTGGACGAAGCGGGCATTGTGGCCGTCGGCGCCGAGGTCAAAGCGGGCGACATTCTCGTCGGTAAAGTGACGCCAAAAGGCGAAAGCCCGATGACGCCGGAAGAGAAGCTCCTCCGTGCGATCTTTGGTGAGAAAGCCTCTGACGTTCGTGACACCTCAATGCGCGTGCCTCCGGGCGATGCCGGTACGGTTGTCGAAGTTCGCGTGTTTAATCGCCACGGCATCGACAAGGACCAGCGCGCGCTACAGATCGAGCGTGAGCAGATCGAGCAGTTGCAGGAAGATAAGGAAGACGAGCAGTCTATCCTTGAGCGCAACACTTATGATCGTCTGCGCAAAACGCTGACCGGAAAAGAAGCGGCGGCAGGGCCAAAAGGCTTCAAGACTGGTAAGATCACGGCCGGAGCTCTTGAAGAGCTCAGCGATCGTGAGCTTTGGGAAGTCGCACTGAAATCCGAAAAGGCTCAAGCTGAAATCGACGGCCTGCGTGAGCAGTTCGACGACGCCATCCGTGAGATTGAAGCGCGCTTCAATGATAAGGTCGACAAAGTCCAGCAGGGTGACGATCTGCCTCCGGGCGTGATGAAAGTCGTCAAAGTCTTCCTGGCTGTGAAGCGTAAGCTGCAGCCTGGGGACAAGATGGCCGGTCGCCACGGCAACAAAGGGGTGATCTCGAAAATCAACCCGATGGAAGACATGCCATTCCTCGAGGATGGCACGCCGGTCGATATCGTTCTCAACCCGCTCGGTGTTCCGTCTCGGATGAATGTCGGACAGATTCTCGAAACTCACCTTGGTTGGGCCGCTGCCGGTCTCGGCAAGTTGGTGACGGAATCTCTGGAAGAGTGGCATGCCAATAATGACGGCAAGGCCCTGCGTAAAACGCTATCGACGGTCTACGGCAAGGACGAGCCTCTGCCGGAAACCGACGAAGAGCTGGTCGAGCTGGCGGGCAACCTGAAGAAAGGTGTTCCGTTCGCGACACCGGTCTTTGACGGTGCCCGTGAGCCGGACATTGTTGAAATGCTCGAACGCGCTGGCCTGGACGGGTCAGGGCAGTCGGTGGTCTTTGATGGCCGTACCGGCGAGCAGTTCAAGCGTCCGGTTACGGTCGGGTACAAGTATCTTCTCAAACTGCACCACCTGGTCGACGAGAAGATCCACGCCCGTTCAACCGGTCCTTACTCACTGGTCACGCAGCAACCTCTGGGCGGTAAAGCCCAGTTCGGTGGTCAGCGCTTTGGTGAGATGGAAGTCTGGGCCCTTGAGGCTTATGGCGCAGCGTACACGCTGCAGGAAATGCTCACGGTCAAGTCGGATGACACTGCGGGCCGGGCAAAAGTGTACGAAGCGATTGTTCGCGGCGACGACACATTCGAAGCGGGTATCCCGGAAAGCTTCAACGTGTTGATCAAAGAGATGCGGTCACTCGGCCTGAACGTCGAGCTGATCGGAGATAATGACGGAGACTCAAACGTGGCGGCAGAATAGCCGTCGCGCCTTGAAAGAGGATAGTAGAGTTAACAGGTTCAAAGGTCGGTCTTTCGGCGGGGAAGCCGACCAAACCCTCCCAAGGAGTGGAAACATATGCGCCAAGATGTAGCCAGCATTTATAGACAAAAAGAAGAAGTCCCAACCTTCGACGCGATCCGTATTACGATCGCCAGCCCGGAAAAAATCCGCGGCTGGTCTTCAGGTGAGATCAAGAAGCCAGAGACGATCAATTACCGGACGTTCAAGCCGGAACGTGATGGTCTGTTCTGTGCGCGGATCTTCGGGCCGATCAAAGATTATGAGTGTCTTTGCGGAAAATATAAGCGGATCAAGTATCGCGGCATTATCTGTGAGAAATGCGGCGTCGAAGTCACGCTTGCAAAAGTGCGCCGGGAGCGCATGGGACATATTGAGCTGGCCTCGCCGGTAGCTCACATCTGGTTCCTGAAATCCCTGCCATCCCGTATCGCGACGCTGCTCGACATGACGTTGAAAGACGTTGAGCGCGTACTGTACTTTGAGAGCTATGTCGTCACCGAACCTGGACTGACCCCGCTCGAGCCAAAGCAGATGCTGACTGAAGAAGAGTATATGGATCTTCAGGATGAGCACGGCGAAGACGCGTTCACGGCGATGATTGGGGCCGAAGCGGTCAAGGAGATCCTCGAGGGGCTCGACTTGGACTTGCTGGCGGACACGCTCCGCGAAGACCTCGCGGAATCGACGTCCGAGCTGAAAACCAAGAAATATTCCAAACGACTGAAAGTCGTTGAGGCCTTCCTCAATTCTGGCGCCAAGCCAGAGTGGATGATCCTCAATGTTGTGCCGGTCATTCCGCCGGATCTGCGTCCGCTGGTGCCGCTGGATGGTGGCCGCTTTGCGACCTCTGATCTGAACGATCTCTATCGCCGTGTGATCAACCGGAACAACCGTTTGAAGCGCCTGATGGAGCTTCGCGCACCGGACATCATTATCCGTAACGAGAAGCGGATGCTGCAGGAATCTGTCGACGCTCTGTTCGACAATGGCCGCCGCGGCCGGACGATTACCGGCACCAATAAGCGTCCTCTGAAATCGCTTTCAGACATGCTCAAGGGTAAGCACGGTCGTTTCCGTCAGAACCTTCTCGG
>SPJK01061629.1_pt1 | contig 35475 bp, 34 predicted proteins | sample 3741771 | NCBI WGS metagenome assembly SPJK01 (sample SAMN10925997, study PRJNA522277) | cold seep metagenome | isolation source: Elba SIP-enriched marine methane seep metagenome, extraction at timepoint T2 | place: Italy: coast of Elba, Mediterranean Sea
AGGCATGCAAATTGAGTCCGTCAAAGCAGAGGTTAAGAATGACGTCTTGCCAATAAATGCCACCTTTTCTAACGGCTACAAGTTATCTTGCTTGATCCAATCCAAGGAGGCCGAACAGCTTGTCTTGAAATCGCATCTAAGTAAGTCCCCTACGATTGAAGTGGTGGAATCAGGACCGAATTTCATTGAGTTACGATCAAATGGAGAAAAAGAAAGCCTCTTAGCAATGGCATCACGTTTGGATCTGCTACTTCACGAACTTGGTTTAAACTACGATCCCTCACCCATGTCAAAAGCTATTCAACCTTTAGTTAAGCGATGGAAATCCTTTGTACCTCGCGAAAAAATAGTATTTGGGCAAGAATGTCACTATCTCAGTGACTGGCTATCAAATTGAAATCCTAAGAACGAATTAGTATGATCCTGCCGAGCAATGCGGTTCAAACCCGCGTGGACGATTGCGTAGGAACGATCATTCTTGATCGACCTGCCCAACAAAATGCTCTCACCCGCGCAATGGTGGTTGAGCTCACGCAAGCCTTTCGCGATATGCATCAAGAGAAGCGAGTACGTGCCGTAGTGATAACTGCTGCGGGGGAGATATTCTCCGAAGGCCGCGACTTGGCGGAGCTCTTGCCTAGTGATGATCTTCCCGGTGATCTTCAGCGGTGGGGCAAAGAAGCCGAAGAGTTTCGCGATCTCCTTATCGAAATGCTTGAGTTCCCTAAGCCTATTATAGCTGCCGTGAATGGCCCCGCCTTAGCGGCAGGAGCAGGCCTGTTACTTGCTTCGGACTATGTGATTGGCTGCGAGAAATCTGAAATTGGATTCCCTGAGCCACGCTACGGAATCATGGCTGGCGTGTCAGCTCCGTTACTTGCATTCCGCATCGGTACAGGCCAAGCAACTCGGCTGCTTGTTTCCGCCAAGACAGTCGAGGCGATAGAGGCCGAAAAACTTGGCATCTTGCATGAAGTTGTCGACTTCGAAATCTTATGGGCCAGGGCGCAAGACCTAGGAAAGGAAATGGCTGAATCAGCACCTGAGGCGATTCAACTCACCAAACGTTTGATATTAGAAACCATTGGTGAAACTCTCCGTACGCAGCTCAGCAGTGGAGCAATTGCTGATGCGACCGCTCTCACCACAGAGGCGGCCCGGCGTGGCTTAGAGGCCAAAAACGAGGGAAAAACGCCCGATTGGGAATAAACTTTTCGAAATATTCCCAATTGAAATTTGCCTCCCCCCAGAACGTAACCTATTAGTTGTGTACCAGGGGGTTTTGCAGCATCTGCCAGCAATCACATCTCTGGTAACCACTTTTCCACCACACTTTTTCATTACGCCGAAAAAGGCAAACCCGTCGCGAGGCGGGGACGCAAAGCTATGGGTCTCACTCCTGAGATCGCCAGGCCACCGGACGCACTTGCCCGATGTCCTGCATCAGATGGAGTAAGCCATGCGTCTACATGCTGCCGACAATACGTCGCCACTGGACCAATCTTTCCACGCTTTCGCACTGAAAGCATCGCCCGATCCTGCCCTTTTAGCCGAGCTTCAAAGGCAAGTCGCTTCCTCCCCTCGCCAGGGGGCAACCTCCACCTTGGTCCCACAGACCTCCAAAACAAGTCGTGTGGTGATGACGGTTTCTTAGCTGGGGGAGGCTTGTTAGAACTTGCCAGGGTGTCCTCCTTTGCGGCTGGCAAGCCTCTTCCTCTAAGAATCTCGGCAAAATAAGGTCTTGAGACTCCTTCCCATAAGCCGATCTAGGCGTTATCCTTGTGCGATTCTGGCAACCAGTTTGCCCTGATTAATGATAACCTAACCCCGATCAATAGAGCTCTGCCTGATGTTGGCTGAGCCAGAGAAGGTGAACCATGGCCAAGAGTGGCGGTAAGCGTAAAAAGAAAGTCGAAAGCGTCTTCCTCGTATGCGATGAGACGGGTGATTACAACTACACCGTTCGTCGTAAGATGGGTGGCGAAAAGCTTCGCCTAAAGAAGTTCTGCCCAAGACTTCAACGTCACACATTGCACGTTGAGAAGAAGAAGTAAGCGAGCCATCGCATCTTCTTCCATAAAGATAGAAAACCTATAGAATGTCGTAGAGGTCGATGCCTCTGCGGCATTTTTTATTGACTCTTTTCTAACTGCAAGGATGTCCACGGTGCCAAAGCGATGGCAACATGTTGTTCACGATCCTGGCAGGATCGCCTCGCTTGAGCAGGCTGCTGGCTTGCCTTCGGTAGTTGCCCAACTATTGGTCGCTCGAGGAATCGATCAGCCACAAGAGGCGCTCGATTTTTTAGAGCCAAAACTTACTGGCTTGCATGACCCTCTCGCGTTACCAGGTGCCGAAGAAGCAGCAAGTCTGATTTACCAATCGATTCAAGTCGGTGAATCAATAGTCATCTATGGAGACTACGATGCCGATGGAATGACCGCCGCGGCAATTTTGATTCGTTGCCTTCGTCTGCTTAAAGCAAATGTTCGCTTTTATGTCCCGCATCGCATGGAAGAGGGCTACGGCCTGAATGCCGATGCGCTAAAGCGGTTGGCCGAAGAAGGTGTTAACACGATCATCACGGTCGATTGCGGTATCGCGAGTCTTGATGAAGCTGACCTAGCAAAAGAGCTTGGTCTTCAACTGATCGTCACTGATCATCACCAGATGGCTGAAAGATTGCCTGACGCTGCCTGCTTAGTCCATCCACAACTGCCGGGTCATGATTATCCTTTCCACGGATTATGTGGCGCAGCCGTGGCGTTCAAACTTGCTTGGGCGTTATGCCAATTAGCCACAAATTCAAGCGATGGTGCAAATGCTGAAGCGAACGGCCAAAAGCGTGTTAGCCCTGCTATGCGTCGTTATTTAATGCAAGCCGTGGGCATCGCAGCAATAGGCACCGTTGCTGACGTCGTTCCCCTTGTCGATGAAAACCGCATTCTAGTCCGAAATGGATTAAACGCCCTGAGGCATGATCCTGTTCCAGGTTTCAAGGAACTTGAGCGAGTTGCCCAACTTACGAAGAAGCCTGAACTAGGTGGGGAAGACCTTGGGTTCTCGGTCGCACCAAGACTCAATGCAGCGGGTCGTCTGGGACAAGCGGAGCTGGGGGTTGAGCTGCTTTCAACCGATGATCCCAAACGGGCAGCGGAACTTGCTGACTACATTGATGAGTTGAATGAAACTCGCAAATCGGTCGAGCGGAGTGTTTTGCTCGCAGCTCGCAAACAGGCAAAAGAGAAATTTGATCCCAAGAATGACCCGGCTCTGGTTCTTGCTAGCCATGATTGGCATGCAGGCGTCATCGGCATTGTGGCAGGCAAACTGGCAGAGCAATATCACAAACCAGTGGTGATCGTCTCCCTCGACAAACTTGGACAAAAGCCGGGAACCGGTTCAGGGCGATCGATTCCAGACATCAATTTACATAAAGCATTTACTGCTTGTTCAGAACACCTTGTCGGACATGGGGGTCATGCCGCAGCGGCAGGATTAAGGATTGAGACAGCGAATATCGAGGCCTTCCGAATTGATTTTTGCGCCCATATCGCAAGCCAGATCGAAGGAGATCAACCGGAAGCGACCCTTTCAATAGATGCTGAGACTTCACTCTCTGCACTAACTCATCAAACTGTGTCACAGATTGAAAGGCTCGCCCCTTTTGGCCATGGTAACCAACGTCCCACACTTGCGGCCTCGGATGTGCGTCTTGCTTCTCAACCACGGCGAATGGGTGCTGCCGGCCGTCATCTCTCGCTAGAGATCGAGCAACATGGCATCAAGCTACGCGCCGTCGCGTTCGGTGCTGGTGATTGGGAGGAAGCCCTTAAGCAGGTTGACGGACCGTTACGAATTGCTTTCCGACCCGTGATAAACACATTTCGTGGGTACAGCTCAGTCGAAATGCACCTAGAAGATTGGCAGCTTCCTTCAGGCTGAGCAAGAAAATCTTGTGCTAATTCAAATCGGACCCATCTGAATATGCCGGATGATTGGCATATTCATTACTACTAGAACTTTGTTGTCTTTCACCGGGAATTAGCAACTCTTTTCACTGAGATGCCACCGCGGAAGAACGTAACTTTGTGTGGACTTTATGCAATAAAACTAGCTATTCATGAGGGCATCTGTTCACGAAGTTAAATGTGGGCAGCATCAGGGTGATGTTTGACTTCCTAAAAAGAAAAAAACTCGTTGATGTACGCGGACCAATCCGACGTATCATCGACTTGGTAAATCCATCGATGCCTCGCTTTGACGAATGCCGTCATGCAAGGCGCTATCCGCGCACTCTGCCGGTTATGCTCTGCGAAGTCAAACACGACATGCCACATATCGATACGATGATTATAGGCATGACAAGTGATCTGTCGGATGGCGGAGTTGGGATTATCTCTGGCAAGCCAATCGAACCTAGCGATAAGAGCTACAGCATCACAATCTGGCCAAACTCGGAAGAATTTGATAAACCATATCACTTCATCGGAAAGATCATTCGCTGCCAAAAATTCTCTCACGTTCACTCCATCCTTGGTGTTAGCCTTGAAAGCATGATTGACGAACTGCCAGGGGAATTTGAAAAAGCAATGGACGATCTCTGTCGAGAAGTTCTTCATCCCACTCATGCTGAGTAATGGCAAAGATCAAAATCAGCGACAGAACGATTGAGTGCAATGTCGGAGATAATCTCCGCCAGGTCCTCATGAAAGCTGGCGTTAAGCTATACAACGGTCCCATGCGGGCAATCCATTGCCGAGGGCTGGGCACTTGTGGTACCTGTGCCGTCAAATTGACTGGCCACGCCAGTAAACCAACCACGGTTGAGCGCTGGCGATTAAATTTCCCGCCGCATCAAGATTCTTTGTCCAAAGGTATACGCCTAGCCTGTCAGTGCCAAGTCGAAGATGACTTGACCATCTCAAAGCTTGATGGCTGGTGGGGACAAAAGACCAATGAATCGACGAACGACTAGCGCCCAACAAATTCTGGCTCAACGAGCTCAGGCAAGATGCCTGCATCATAGCCCATCTTCAGGAACAGTCGGACTGCTTCACGACCTTTTTCACCGAAGTCACGTGTCCAATCGTTGACGTACATACCAACGAACTTGTCCGCCTTAGCATTGTCAAGATCTCGCCCATATTGCAGCGCGTAATCAAGGGCTGGCTGACGATTATCAAGACCGTAGTTGATGCTTTGCGTCAGTAAGTCTTCAACTTCTTTGATTGCTTCTTCGCCCAGATCTTTACGGATTGCATTGGCACCAAGTGGTAATGGCAAACCACCCGTCAGTTCGTACCACCAAACACCAAGATCAACGATCATCTTCAGGCCTTGATCGCCATAGGTGAGTTGTCCTTCGTGGATCAACAAGCCCGCTTCGACCTTCTCACCTTTGTATTCTCCCGCGTCAACGGCAGGAATGATTTCGTCAAACGGGACGATTACAAAATCAAATTCTTGTTCCAAGAACAACCGAAGCGATAAGGTAGCGCTGGTGAGTTTTCCAGGAATGGCGATTCGCTTCGACTTGAGATCTTCTGTCGAGCATTCTTCTTTTGCCACAACCATCGGGCCGTAGTTGTCACCCATGCTCGCGCCGCTATTGCAAAGCATGTACTTGTCTTGCAGGTGTGCGTAGGCATGGATGCTGACAGCCGTCAGCTCCAATTCGCCTGAGAAAGCTCGTTGGTTGAGCGTTTCGATATCAACCAACTCATGGGTGAATTCGTAGCTACCCGTGTCGATCTGCTCTTTGGCAAGAGCATAGAACATAAAGGCGTCGTCAGGATCAGGGCTATGGCCTACACGAATCAGCTGTTTGGTGGCAGTCACGGTCTGTACGGGGGTTAACAGTGTTCATCGAAGGGTAAATACAACATTCCCATCATAGAAAACTGTCAAGCAACCGAAAACCGCCCTAGCGGCAGCATGCTAGAAATGAACGTTTAAGCCTCGATTGAAAGCCCCGACTGAGGAGCCGTCGATTTGCCTAAGTGAGGCATTGGAGGCTTCTTCTTAGAAGATTGAGCCTTTCCATCGACCTTTTGCTCGTTAAGCACTTTCTCGCATGCAAGACGCCAAGTTTGTTGCTCAAATTCGAGGATCTGAAGCGCTTCGCCCATCAGCTTGTAGTCCATATTGGCGTAAACACTGGTCAGCCGGGAATAAACGAATTGATAAAGCTGAACCAGCTTTTGGTTCACCTCGGATTCACCATTTTTGACCCCTGCCAAAAGTTCTGCTACGATTTTCATGGTGCGTTGAAGCAACGGTAAGGCTGCCTCTTCGTCTTCACGAATCAACGCCTTCTCAGCTTCGCGACCAAATCGCAAGGCACCGTCGATCAGCATTAGATGCAGTTGCGGAGCCGAAGCCGTCTGAACTTTGGCTTCAAGATACTCACGTTGACCTGGATTTGGCATGGGAAACCTCTTCTTAGCGGGGACTACTTAATTATCAGTTGTTCGAATTACTTGAATTTTGAATCGTTATTGGCTGAATGCTACCAATCGCATCAAGATTGTTTTGCAATCGGGCGACCGTTTCTTCCAATTGAAAGAACTCAAGCAATAACGCTTCTCGTTCACGATCAAGTCGTTCGGTAATCGTTTCAATTCGAGCATTGTTACTTTCAACCTGACGATTGAGCGTATCGGTTCGCCGTGTCAGAACCGAGTTTGAATCACCTGCAAGTCGGTCGATCGCGGTATCAATTTGGGCAATCAAACCATTGTCTTCGTCTGTGAACAACTGCTCTAAGTCGTTTGAGTTATTCGTAAAGGCGTCCTCAAGTTCACTTCGATTAAGTGATAGCTTTCCATCCGATTGAATGGAAATACCAACTGATTCAAGCGAAGTGAATGTTCCACCGACCGAGAATCGACCTGATAATATCCTTGAGAGTTCCGTATCGACCTGTAAAGCGACATTCGTTCCGAGCAAGACGCCCGACTCAAACGTCTCTGAATCAAACGAGGTCGAACTTGCCAAGTTATCTCGCATGGCGTTATAGGCATCAACGAATTGTTGTACCGAATCAATGGCCGCGTTGTTATCTTCGGTAACTTCAATCGTTACAGGATCGCTGGAAGCTTTCTGAATGGTGACATCGACGCCTGAAACAACATTCTGGAAGTTGTTATCCTCAGCAAAAACAACGACGTTGCTACTGTCACCACCGAGAGCAATTGCCCCATCGGTTGCTTGGCTAACTTCAGAGAATGAAAGCGTTCCTGAGTCAGTCGTAATCAACAGGTTATTTGCTCGGCCTGGTTCGTCCGAAGTAATCGACAACCGATAGCCACTTCCATCATTGAAGACCGAAGCAGTGTAACCGTTGTTTTGCTCGTTGATCCTAAGGACCAACTCACCCAAAGCACCAAGCTCGGCATCACTCGATCCGATGAGGCCAGTACCATTAATGGTTTGGGCACCGCTTACCGTGCTCGGGGCACTGCCAGCAATGTTCAAATCAGCCGCAGTGGTTCCGGTACCGAGATCGGAAATCTCAAGCTGATAGTTTCCACCAGCGTTATCAATGATTTCTAGTCCGGTTCCAGAACTGTTCAGTCCAGCAGTTACGTCAAAGCCGGCATTGGTCGCGGCGGTGTTGATGTTATCGACGACATCTTGAAGTGTCGCAGCATCACCTAACGAAACGACAAAACCACCTCGTGGATCACCATTCTCTATCGCTTCGGTATCATCTGCCGGATCAATCGAAGCTGGCTTGATATAGATCACTCCATCATCGACACCGTTTCCATCATTGAGTGACGATAACGCTGTTTCGAGTCCTGCTCCACTCAATGAACTCAGATCAATTGAGAGCGAACGCGATCCAGAGATCGTTTGTTGGCTGCTACTGTTGGTCGTAGTTGAACTACCAAGGATTCGAAGATCAGCGGCTGTCGTCCCTCCGACGCCATCTTCTTCCACCTTCAGAGTCCCAGTTCCGCCTGCGGTGTCGGTCAGGAGAATGCCGTCACCTGTTTCGTTCAACGATGCCGTCACACTCAAGCCAGTCGTATTGTTGATCGTATCAATCACATCGCCAAGCGTTTCAGCATCGGTCGATGAGTCGAGATTAATCAGCGATCGATTACCAGCACTATCGGTGATGTAGATGTCGCTCACGTCGTAGTTGCTGATGCCAGTCAGTTCATTGAGCGTCGTGTTGTTGTGAACGATCGCGAGATTCAACGATCCCGAATCGACCGAGCTGCCGCTGGTACCGGCAACCAAACCTAGATTCGTCGCGGTCTCTTTCCCGTCAGCAAAATCGGTAACCGAGAAAGTACCGCCTCCTCCTGACGTATCGTTGATAACGATGCCGTCACCATTGGCGTTGATACTTGCTTCAATGCTCACGCCGCCAGCAGCATTGATGAGTGAAATGACTTCATCAAGTGTTTCGGCGGATGAAAGATCGACATCAGCCGTGCCACTGTTCGCATCGGTAATCGTAATCGTACCAAGATCGAAACCGCTGCCACCATTGAGATCGGCAATCAACGTGTCTTGCAGTCCCGAAATCAGGCGGTCACCTGAAAGTGACGAGGCAACCGTCGTGGTGGCAATACCTAAGTCAGTCGCTGTACTTCCCGTTGAGCTGATCTCTTCAATATCGTTTCCAAGAGCGGTTAGCTCCAATCGTGTCCCATCTGCGGAGATCGCAGCAGTAAGTTTACCGGTAAGATCATCGTCACTGTTGATTCGATCAACGACGTCACCAAGCGTAACCGCTCCGGTCAGATCCACCCCAACCGCTGATTCACCAACGAACGTGAATGAAAGGTCATCGATCTCAGCCGCATCGCTAATTGATACTCCACCGCCTCGGTTCAAGCTCGATAGCAAGGTGTTGGAGCTGAGTCCAACGACGTCCGAGCCAGTGTATTCCGAACCATTAACGCTGAGGCTCGTGAGGCCTAGCGATTCGGCCGTGCTGCCGCCGCCGACTTCTTGGACTCGCAATGTGCCTGATCCGCCCGAATCGTCGGTCAGTACAAATTGATCACCATTGGTCGATGCGATGACGTCAACGTCGCTTGATTCGTTGATCGCATTAATCACGTCGTCGACTGTTTGAGCGGTACGGAGATCAATGATGGATGACTTGCCATCAGCATCGGTCAGCTTGATTCTGCCCGCATCAAATCCTGCCCCGCCGTTGAGTTGGCTAAGCTCAATGCCTGCGCCAACTTGGCCGCCAAAGCGGATTGAAAGATCGCCCGAACCAAGGCCTCCGTCCAGATCAAAGATCGGGTCCGAAATGTACTGGCTAGTGGTCGCCGTCTGGAGCGAGGTGAAACTGAAACTTCCCTTTGCCGGTGTTTCGTCCGTTCGGATCGACGCGGTGGCGACCGATTCGTCGCTGACGCTCAAAGCGCGTGAATCGAATGTGTCGGTCGACAGTGAGTTGGTAGTGAACTGAAGCGAAAGCAACGTTGCGGCGAGCGAGCCAACAGCGGCTTGCTCTTGTTGCAACCCGACATTTCGGTTCTGAATGTCTGTCCTCGGACGCGCAGCGATCGCCATGAGCTGATCGACGGTCTGCTCGATGTTGATCCCAGTAATGAGACCGATGCTGGATTGGATGGAGGACATAGGACGTTGTTCGTTTTGCGATTCGGAGCGTTTTTGACCTAATGAGGGACTCTGAAAGAGTAGGTCACGCAGGCGCGCCGGTCGCTTGTTAGTCGCTTCGGGTTAGGTAATTCCACATAGCCGTATCTTTCCTATCGGCTAGGTAAGAGATACCGCTTCAGGCAGGTGTGCGGAAAAGCGTGTGTGCTAGCAGATTTGAAGGCAGAAAGGTGTCATGAAAAGAAAAAACCGACCCCAGTTCCGTAGAACCAGGGCCGGTTTTAGTCGTTTTATGCCTCTTCGTTAGGCTACTCGTAACCCAGTAAGGATTAACCCAGTAGAGCCAAAACGTTCTGTGGGTTCTGGTTGGCGATAGCCAAGACCTGAGTACCCGACTGAACCAGAATCTGCGAACGAGTCAAGTTCGCTGTTTCAGCAGCGAAGTCGGCATCGCGGATCAAGCTCTCAGCTTCACTTAGGTTGGTAAGTGTGTTGTTAAGAGCCGAACGGTTCGAGTCAAGCGTCGTAGCTTGGAAAGCACCAAGACGACCACGAAGCGAAGTGATTTGGTCAATCGCTTCGTTAACAATCGCAGCAGCGGTCGTTGCGTCAGTCGCAAGGTCCGAAGTACCACCTGACTGAAGTTGGTAAAGTCCACCGCTTTCGCTACCCAATCGGGCAGTGTTAACGCTGGTGATACCAAGACGAGCTTGCTGGTTCGAAACCACATCAGGACCAAGTTGGAACAACGCTCCACCACCGGTGATGTCGAAGGCGACATTACCAGCGAAGCCAGCTGCCAACGAAAGGTTCAAGTCAAGCGTCGAGGTGTTAATCGACAACGAGTTACCAGAACCATTGGCTTGGGTACCGTTAATCGTGGCAACGATGTCAGCACCAATGTTACGCTCGTTTGCGCCAACGGCCGTGGTGAATTCACCTGCTGGGGTTAAACCCGAGCCTTCGGAGATAACACGAACGTCAACAAAGGCGTCCGAACCATAGGCGGTCGAAGTCAACTCAAGCGTGGTTCCGTTAGCAGTGGCTTCAACACCGGTTGCATCCGAAACGAGGTTGATTTGGCTAACCAACTCGTCGATCGTCGTACCCGACTGAACGTTGAAGACTTCCGAACCGGTATCACCCGATAGTTCAAAGACAAGGTCCTCGGTTAAACCACCACCGTTGTCACCCGAAGTCGAGTCTGTCGCGGTAGCATCTAAAGTAGTATCACCTTCGCTTACTACAGTAGAAGCTACTGCGGAATCAACCGAAGAAGTGAAGACAGCCGAGCCATTATCGGTAATTGCTGTAATTGCATCCGAAATAGCCGTAACAGTAACATCACCACTAATCGTTACATCGACCGCGTCTGTGGTTGAGTTATAAGCAGCGGTTACGGTATCCGTAGCGGAACCACCTGCATCGATAAAGTTGATGCTGGTATCGTTGTAGGTAGCGGTATTTCCAACGGTTGTCAGCGTGAAACCATCCGTACCGGAAGAAATTGCAGCTTGACCACCTGATGCCGACGCAGCATTACCTGTACTTGCTGTAACTGTGGTCCCACCATTAGCACTACCAATCGTTGCATTAAAGTCCGTACCGGCATTAATTGCAGCAATAACTGCCGTAATATCATCGTCACCACCAGAGATGTCTGTACTAACAGTCAAAACTCCACCAGCGAAACTTGTTCCGGCGGTACCTTGCTGAATGGTAATCGAGGTAATAGCGTTGGCAGCGGTCCCTACAGAATCACCAGAGATATTGAAGGTCTCACCTGCAACTGTTGCTGTACCAGTAGCAGCGATACCAGCTGCGTCGGTGATATCAACATCGATAACAGCTTGAGCAGCTGTTGAAGCAGCTGGGATGTTGGTTACATCAACTTGTGCTTGGGTAGCAGCGGTGTCCACCGATACTGCCAAGCTAACCGAACCCGTTGCACCAAGGTTTGCTTGGTCGATGCTAAGGTCGGAGATTTGTGCGAAGTTTGTACCAGCCGTGGTCGTGAAGTCAAGGCTTCCGTCAAGCAAGTTGTTGCCTTGGAAGGTGGTCGTTTGAGCAATCCGGTTGATCGCTTCAAGCGACGAGTCAATTTGCAGCTGGTTAGCGTCCAACTGATCTTGTGACAAAGCACCTGAGTTGGCGGACTCGGTTACCAAACCACGGATGTCGTTTAGTAGTGAGCTTACCTCAGCAAGAGCACTGTCAGCAGTAGCGATAACCTGGTTAGCACGTTCCGTGTTGCCGATAGCGGCTTCAATACTGGTGATGTCGCTACGTAGTCTTTCGCTTGCGATCAAACCAGCTGGGTCATCAGCACCCGTGTTAATACGGAGACCAGTGCTCAAGCGGGTAAGAGACGTATTAAGTCCCTCGTTTGCACGAGCAAGGTTATTCCGGCCAACGAGCGAACTGACGTTCGTGTTGATACGTGTCATCGAAACACCTCAATAAATAAAGTTCGAGTGGATTATTTGGCTGCCCCGACGTTAGGGCATCCCGTCTGTTTGTTGGCGCCGGGGGAACCTCTTACCCGACCGCCGTAATTAAAAATGGTGCGTCGTCCAAGTCGCTTGCTCTGCTTTCTAACGGGCGATCGTGTGAGAGAGCTATTCGGCTCACTTCACGGGCATCGGGCCAGAAAGTAATCCTGAAGTATCGGTTCCAGGTCGCTAGGCAATCTCTCTTCGGAAAAAGAGATCGTCTAAGCGACCATATCGTCTGCTAGCGTGGCAGGCGTGAAACGAACCAAGGTTTCTAGTGCGGGTTCTCCGAACCGCGGCGATGCAATCGATCCAGCCGTTACAGCCTGACCTGAATTGAGCGCCTAGGCCGTATAGCTTCTTAGAATTGAGGCCTCTTGTGAGACTTAGTTGTCTTTTGACAAACGAAAGAGATTGCTTAAGAAGGAGACGAGTCGCAAACAAAAATAGCCCCGTTGGAATCCAACGGGGCTTCATAATGCTTATTCTTTTGTTCGACTTTATACTACTTCTCAGCCGTCGGACCGTTGATGCCGCGGGCATCTTCGGGGGCGATGTTGCTCGCCTGGCGATTTTCGCGTTGGATGGCTTCGTAAACTTCACGGCGGTGAACGGGGATCTCGACCGGGGCATCGATGCCGAGTCGTACTTTGTCGCCACGTACGTCAACTACCGTGATCACGACGTTGTCGCCAATAATAATGCTCTCGTCGCGTTGTCGGGAAAGGACCAACATGAGGATTGCCTCTTAAGGTGTCTGGCACTGCCAGTTAGGTCATGCAAACTTGTCTTATGTGTTGGCACTTGGGTAACAGACTTGTTAACCAAAGATCTCCAACGTCCTAACTTATCGGCAGTGCAAGCAAAACAAATCGAAAACTACCTCGTAAGGACCGGTTGTGTCGCTGAGAACGCTGGCACCGGCTTCCCGAAGCTAGATTAACCGTTACAACGGTTAACCCTTACGCAGACAAACCTAAACCAATGCTAGGCAGAGCGACGCAAAGTAAGCGTTGGCTCAAGCCAATAACGCACGGGATGGTCATCTTTGGCGACGATTTGACGGCCCATTCGGCTCTCTAGACAGACAACAATGGGTGCTTTTAGGTTCAGGGTAAGCCGATCTTCGCCCGCCGTGCTAACATTACGGCTGACAGTCACCACAACTTGAGGTTGGGTATTCTCAGGCATATTGAGCGGGCCAAGATCACGAGCCGTGATACGAGCGCTGTAGCTCGGCACAAAGCGGCGTGGGCTAACAACGGCAAAAGCCAGGTCAGCACGCTCGGTGGATTGCAGCCAACCAAGGCCTTCATGGCTAGAATCAGCTAGAACGACCCAACGTTGAGACGTCTCCAGACCAATAAGGCCCAAAGGAAAAGTCAGTACGTCGGAATCTTGAACTTCGATTTGCCCAAAGCGAGTCGTCTCGATCCGCATGGTTCCCTCCACGGAGTCGGCCTGTGTGAGCGCAAAGAATGCACACCCTGTGCATGCGCTGGTACTGATGCCATCGGCTAGAGGGATTGCCCGCGATGAGTCAATTTTGAGACTCCCGTGCGCGGACTGTTAAGCCTTGCCGATTAGATAAAGTCGAGTATCGACAATTGCAATAAAGAAGCCGAGGTCTGCAAAGATGCTTGCATCGAAGCTTGCTTCAAAGCGTAATCCGAGGCGGCTTGGACGAAATCGACATCGATTTCATCCGAGAGGGCACTTTGGAGGTCAACCTGTTCGTCTTCGATACGAATCTTGAACGAATCAAGATTATCAATCCGTGTGCCAATCTCAGCTCGTGCTAGCGTGACGCGATCATTGTCGGCATCAAGCGTCGTTCGCTCCCTGGCGATCCCTTCGGTATCGTTATTCTCGAGTGCCGTGCGTAATCTCAACAAGGTGTTGAACACGCTGTCCACTTCGTGCGGTTTGTTGTCTGCCGAGGTGAGTTCTGCTGTAGATGAAAAAGCGGAAGTAGCGTCAGGCCCAAAGAAACCAAGTCGCTGGCCTGCTCCGCCAGAAACTTCAATCGAGTTAGCGCCGGATGGGTTATCGTCGACTCCGCCCGAAGTGGAGAACGCTACCGGACCAAGCGGAGCTGATACGGGTGAGGTGCCTGAGCTAACGACGCTGTAATTGGCCAATGCCGAGTCAATCTCAGCAGCAATGGCACTTGAATCAGCTGTGGCTCCACCCAAGTCAATCGTAATTGCATTACCAACGACTCCCGAGCTTATTCCACCTGATCCGGAGTCATTTATCTCAAGGGTAAACGCTTGATCGAAGATGACCCCATTATTGTCGGCAGTAACTGTAAGCGTATCAGCGCCAACCGATAAGGTTCCCTCTGATTGAGTACCAGCAACCGCAGGCGTAGAGCCCGTTAAAGTGATGCCATTCCCGACCGCTGCCAAACTTGCGGTAACATTTCCGCCGGTCTGGGTGTTGATTTCATCAATCAGATCCTCGACCGTTGTTAGTCCTTCGGTATCGATCGTGTAGTTTGTGGTGACTCCAAAATCAGTCACCGAAATTTGAAGCGTGTTATCGATAAACTGATTTTCTTCTTCAACAGCAACGCCAAGTCCGCGATTGAAATCTGCAAGTAGAGAGTCTTCGGTATAAGTCCGAATACCTAGATCCGTCGCGGTCGTGCCGCCGTTTTCACCGATTGTGAAATCCGCTCCACTGCGTCGTGACTGAATATCAATGCCGGTACCCGATTCATTGATCGTAGCACGAAGACCATATTCGTCTCGATTGAAAAGGTTTAGCAAATCTTCGATCGTCTCAGCCGAGGAGGTATCGATGACGACCTCGCCTTCACCATTGGTGATACGGACACCCGATGTGAGGTCAAGAGAGCCGTTGGTACCGCCGGTTGTGATACCCGCGCCACCGTTATCATAAGTTCCCGTAAAGAACTCGCCCGTTCCTTCGGTCCCTTTGGCGGAGGCGTCACGAACATCGGGCGTTGCAACAAACGTCCCTTCGGTATTGATTGCCCCAGCGACAGCCTCAGCCGTTGAAGCGCCCGACTCAATACTGACCGTGAGCGTATTTGTCCCTGCATCGTAGGTAGCAAATTCAGCACCTGCTATGGCGCCGTCTACCACATCGACAGTCAATCCATCAAAGCTCGCACCATTAACGGCGGACTCGATTAACAGATCGTTATTATCCCCGGCCAATTGAATGGAACCACGGGATTTAGTCCCTTCCAAGTCATTCAACAGATCCGTCTTAATCAGCGTGGCATTGAGGTCGGTACCGGTAATGGTAGATGAAACGGTGCCTCCCGTATTGATTCCAAGTTCAGCTGCCGTTGTGCCTTCGAAAACTTCCCCTATCGAGAGTTCTCCATTTGATGTTGTGATGCTGAGACTATTTCCCGTTATCTCGACTCGTGTCTGGGCACCTTCAGGTAGGTTTGATTCAATCGTTCGGATTAGATCATCAATCGTAGAAGCATTGTTGAGTTCGACAGTACTTGAGGTCGTTGGTTCGCCAGAAGCAGTTGGCTCGAAAGTTAGTGCAAGTGCTCCATTGGAGTTAATACCTAATCCGCCATTCAGCTGCGACAGTTTCGTATCACGAGTAAGCTGCGGATTCAAATCCTCAGTTCCCTTGATGGCAGAGGATATGCCACCAAAGATTTCGTTTCCCGATAATGAGACATCGAACAGAATGCCAACATCTGCAAAAGTCTGTTGACTAAACTCGTTGCCTTGGAACTCAACGTAGACGCCCCCATCTGTATCGTTCAAAACATAGGGAGGATAAGCAGTCTCATTCCCTGCAAACAGGTAGTTATCCGTGTAGCGGGCGTTCGAGGCATCCATTAAAACTGTCAAAGCCTGATCAACTAGATCAATTACAGAATCTCTTTGGCTTTGAGTTGTGACTGTTTCTGCAGCAGAAAGTGCCGCCGCACTGAGTTCATTCAATTTATCAGCAACATTTCCAAGGGCTCCCTCGGCATTCTTTAGAGATGAAGTAGCGCCCTGGATATTAGTGATTGATTGATCCTTCCTTTCCAAGGTCCTTTGCAGAACCATGGCACGCTGTGCTGATGAAGCATCATCACTCGGTAGGAAGATTCTCAGACCGGTACTGATCTGAGTTTGTAATCGGAAAAGATCGAGATTATCAGCCTGAATCTGCGCAGAAAGACTATCACGCAACAGCGCGCTACTGACTCGCGACGTCGTAATAGGCAAAGTAGACACGGACTATTTATCTCTTTTCGATAGAATCAAATGCTAATCAAGGTGTCTAGCATCTCTTGGATCACACTTATGTATCGACCAGTTGCTTGGTAAATCCTTTGCAGTGATATCATTTCGATGGCTTCTTCGTCGATATTTACGCCACTCATGGCCTGAAATTCCGCATCCAGCGTATCGGCGAAGATAGAAAGCCCTTCAAGCACACTTCCTGCTACGGTCGAATTCTGCGCCAATTCATTCACTAGTTGTTCATACTGTCCAAGCAAGGAAGCACCTTCCAAGGCATCTAGCGGTTCGCTGATCAAAGCTGCCAAACGAGTTGCATTATCGGTACCAGCTCCTAGACCCAAGTTACTGGATGCAAACTTGGAAGCGTTCTCGATTCCATCGAGCTCGGAGTTCACACTGATACTTCCAGCCCCACTACCTGTGAAGAAGGTATTCAGACCAAGTGCGGCTAATACATGGCTGGAATCACCTTGAGCGTTGGTATCACCCGAGAAAAAGAACTCAGTATCAGAAGCATCGGATTGAATTCTCAATCGACCTTGCGAATCGATCGTCGCTGAAATGCCATTAACGTCATCGATTTGCGAACGGAGATCGTTAAGTGTCGTATCGTCAGCACCGCCTAAGAGACGAATATTGATGCGAGTGGTCTCTTCGTCGCCGGTGTTTTTATTCACAACCGTGATATTGAATTCACCATTTTGCGGCGTAAAAGCTAGTCCGGCTTGATCTAAGGGAACGTCGGCGTTGGAAACTGACTCAGCGCTGGTGAGATCTTGAAATCCAGAAAGACCTTGTCCACTAGAAAAAACTTTGTTGAATTCAAAAATAAGATTCTTAGCCAAGCTATCAAGATCTTCGCGGAAAGTGCCAACAATCTCGTCTCTCGCGGAGCTGAGGCCGTAGATTCTACCGCCACCTAAATCAAGTTCTTTGTTCGTGTCGCTAAAGCGAATCGTTGCACTTGCGGCGTTCGGATCGTCGGATTCTTGGATATAGACTTCACGACGCTGGCCTTCGAAGACTAGAAATTCTCCACCGACCGTAATACTTAAACCACCACCCGGCTGCTCTTCGACTTGCGCTCCGACTAGTTCGGTCAGTTGATCGGTAAGCAACCGGCGTTCTGTACGAAGCGCGCCTGCATCGCTACCCGAATTGCCACCACCTTCGACCTGAGTAATTCGAATGTTGAGATCTTGTATCTGTGCTGCTAATTGATTGATCTGATCACCAGCAGCCCGGATTTGGTCGTCATAAGTTGACTGTATTTGAGAAGCTCTTTCATCGATACGTTGAATTTCGCCGGAAAGCTTCTCCCCTTCAAGAACAACCAAATTGCGAACTGAAAGGGCATCACCACTTGTTGCGTTAAGCGTATCTTCAATGCTTCCAAAGAAACCGGTGAGACTTGTACTAAGATCATTACTCGAAAGTTCACCGAGTAAGCGTTCGAGATCTTTGTAGGCTTGGTTCTGAATCTCGGCACCGATCTTATCTTGATTAGCACCGCGAAGTTGTTCACCCAGATATTCATCCAAAACCTGGGTGATGCTATCGACCTGTACGCCAAGGCCAATAATCAGATTGCCCTTCTCCTGTACCGGAGCGGGAGCGTAGTTCACTTTTTCGCGAATGAAGCCTTCGGTATTAGCATTCGCAATGTTGTTGCCGACCACTTGTAGACCAACCTGCATCGCCTGCAGCGTATTGCTGGCAACCTGAAGTGATCCAAAGAGTGACATAACGTGAACCTAAGTGAAGTCGTTCGATTGTTGAGTTAATGGAAATGAGTTAGTGAAAGCAAAGCTATCAAGCATCGCAATCAAGAAGCGCCCCGCCCGCTGGCGTCGGGCCATCCTTACGATAAATCGGCGATTTCTCACCGCCGGTAGCAACAATCTCAACCATTTGTGAGAGATGCAGCAGAGTCCTTTGCACCAACACCCAGTTCGTCAAACTCTGATGCTGTAATAATCGCATCTTTGATTGCCCCTGTTGAATCGCTGGCTTCAATCGATTTCGATTATCTTTTGGTAGTGATTCGGCCAGCAGGCGTAGATTGGTTCCCGGCAATCCTGCATCGGCGGCATTTGTTAGCATCGTTTGCCTGCGTTGCTGGCAAATCGATAAACGGTTTGCAAGGTCTTGCTCACGCTGCTGCAAAGGTTCGAGCTGTTCCGAGTCTGCGCCGGAAACTAAAGCTTGCCGTTTCTCATCTAAAACTGCTAGCAAATCAGTTTGCACCTCGGAGAGGTCATCAAGCAACGTTGAAATCTGCGATTCCCAATCGCTGGCATCAATCGACTGCTTGTCGGCTTTGTCGGACATTTTTGATTGACTCATATTGCTTTGCCTTATCATTTCCTGAGCCAAAGTAGGCTTCTGGATAATTTCGATTTTCTAGGTAACTAAATCACCGTGTTGCTTATCGCGGACGTAACTGATTGAGGTTATCAAGTGAATTACTTGAAACCTCTTGAGCGTGTTCTTTTAGTAGTGCAGCTTCTCTTGGGAACTGGTTACGGAAAAGCGATTCCGCCATTCCACTGCTACCGGTCGAAGCCATCTCGGAGGCGATCTCTTGATCGAGCTGACCTTGGAAAAGTTTCTCAGCTTGACCACCGTGGAAATACGCTGGCTCTCCAACTGTTTTCCGCATTGATTTCAGCATCGTGCCGTAAAAGCTTTCGCCGACGAACTGGGTGTAAGCTTTTTTGATATCCTGAGCTTCTTTGAGGGAAGCTTCTTTCGACGGTTGCTGGTTTAAGACCTCAGCGGGTGCTGAAAGCTTTTGACCAATACCAAGCTGCGTTGCATTTATGAATGACATTGAAATCTAGTCCTTAAATCCGCTTATAGGATCACTAACTTGGCGTGTAACTTACCCATGCGGTGAATACCGCGGATGATCTCTATTTTGTCCGAAGCGGGTACTTTTAAGTTGGAAAGAGCTTGAACAAGACTGTCAAGCTTTGGTTTACTGCTTTGGTTCGTAGAAATGGGTAGTACGTTAGCATTGTTTCCCACCTCAATATTCAGATTGCGATGCGTGATAATGACATCGCCAATGATGACGTCGCCGCTGATGACGATGCTCCCGTTACGAGGGTTGATCACAACACGAGCTTCTGGCTCGACATCGTTGATTTTGATGTCAAGCAACTCAGCTATCGAAGGGACGATGTCAAAACCTTCGGGGATACGAACGCGGACATTCGTCGCATCAACCGATTGGATAAATAAGTTTTGGCTGTTCTCGAACTCAAGCTGCTGAGTGTTATCAAGGAACAAGTCGCCATATTGTTGGGCTAAACTGTCGGCCACATTGTTAGCCACGATAAAATCAGCGTGGTGTTTATCGAGTACGAATGTTACCCAACGATCTTCGGTATGAAACTGCGTGTAAACGTCCCGTTCCATCTTGCAGCCATCTTGAATCAGACCAACTGTCGGATGCGATTGATCTTCTATTTGGATGGCACCCTGGCACAAAGCGAATATCTCAGTATTCGTTGTGTTAGGACCACGAAGTGAAGCGAATGCTAGTCGACCACCAACCAAACTCTTGCCGTTAACCGCACTGACATAGCAATCAAGTTTTTCACCACTTCGCACACCAGTCGCCGGTACCGTTGCGGTAACAACGACCATGGCGACGTTTTTCATCTTACGAAGGGCTTCTTGAGCAGCCGGATCGAAACGACCGGTTGTCGAGACAGGATTGCCAAGCAATTCGAGAGCTTGGTTCATTGCTCGCATGGTAGAGACGTCGTTACTTTCGCCCGTGCCGTTCAGGCCAACGACAAGGCCGATGCCTTGCAGCGTGTTTTCTTCTTGACCTTTGACTCGGCAAATATTGCGAAGCTTAGTCGACTGAGCCATAACGCTTGTCGAAGCGAAAAGTAGAGCAAGAATCGTTAATAGATATTTCGAAGCATTCATATCGTTGTATTTCTGTGAATTGGATTAGTAGCTATTTAAGCAATAACCAAATCATTAAAAGGCTTTATACTTGCCGTACCAACGTTGCAACCATCCTCGCGATGATCCATCACGCACCGAGCCATATTCACGTTTGTCGATTCGTAAGTTGCTAATCGAGTCTTCACGGACAACGCGGTCCTGTCCGATTGCTTGCCGAGGTACCGTACCGGTGAGGTAGGTTTCCCAAACTTCTTCGTTGACTTGAATCCGACGACGACCTTCAACGACTAAGTTTTGGTTGGGACGGATATCTACGATTTCAACCGCAATCGGGAAGGTTAAGCTTTCACGAGTCTCGATATCAGCCTCGGCCCTTAATTGACTGTTGACCGTACCACCCACCGTTGGATCTCCCCGACGTTGAGGGGCTGGGAAAATACTGTTTCCATCCCAGGCGAGCCAATCGGTCAGTACTGAGTTAAAAGCACCCGTCTTGATTGTTTCGTTGCTTCCTTCGCTAAGCGTGGTAGAACGATAATCAACCAGCACGGTAACAACATCATGCAACTGCAAAGGACGTTGTTGTGCTTCGGGTGGTAGTGGCTGATAGATAAACGAACTGTTTTCTATCGTTGCCGGCATGATGCGCTGATTTTCTGAGACTGCTCGCAACAAGCTAGAATCTTGAGCCATCAAAGGACTTACCATGAGGGCAAAAACAAATAGACAAAAGATCATTCTTAAAGATTTCATCGGTAGCCTCCCAAACTTGTGCGGGCAGCCAATTGTGAGTTAAATTGTCCAGCTCCTAGAACAGCTAATTCTGAACGGCCTGTAACACGGGCTTGTAGTTGTTCACCCGTATCAAGAGTTTCAACGACGATTAGATCGCCTAGCCGGCCATCTTGTTTGGCAATGGCTTGCATACGGATTGTAATCCCAGTGCTGCCGGTGCTCACCGTCACGGTTTCACGACGCTTAACCAGAACGGGTGTCGTAGTGTTCTTCTCAGAGAGCAATTCTTCCGATTGAATTGTTCGCGAAGCGATCCGACCGATTGCTAATTCAAGTGTTTCAAACGGTTGACTTCGGGTATTCTCGACATCGGCTGGAAGCACACCCTTAACCAAGATGTGAGAAGCGGTGATCATTTGCCCACGGTTAATCGTGCGCGAACTTGTTACCACTTGGACAAGCTGAAGAAGTTCCGCTTTGGCATACGATGGTTGTCCAGCAACAGGGGCAATAACAAACTTACCCATGCCTGGCGTCACGGTTGTATACGCCAATGGTTCGGCTAGAAGGTCTCGTTGGCGATACTGATGAAGCCGGTCGACATCGACTGGATCAATTTCAATCTCACCAATAGCGATGAGCTTGCCCGCTTCACCTTGTGAGGATAGCCATTGCTCTAGGGCTTCTCGAACACGAATTTTTACTTCGAGTTCTTGACGTCGGCTAATTTGATTTGTGGTATTGTTAGGTGATGCCACGCCATTATTGATGCTGCGAAATCCAACACTTGGCGGACGTCGGACGGGAACTGTTTGTTCTACTTCTGGTTCAGGCTCTTTGACCTGAGTATCAGCAACTTCGGAGGATTCATAACCTTTACGTCCGACCTGAACACTGATGGCTCCACTGAATCGGTGTACGTTCCAGTTGATTCCTTGAGCTCGCAACATGTCGCGAATCTCTTTGGCACGAAGATGCTGAACGGTTCCACTTGCTGGAGTTGGCATAAGAGGGATCATTGACAATCGATCACTCTCAGCGGCATCGTTTGTGCGAATGTCAGCCACATCGCCCAATCGGACAACCGTTCCTAGAGGATTAGAACTCTCCCGCAAAACAATATCAGCTGCCCAGACACAATCGCTATATAGCGAAAGGCCTGTCAGAAGAATCATTGCTGTGAGAAATTTAGAAATCATTACTTAGAGCTGTTGGTTAAGAGATTGCTTTATCGACGAAGATTCGCGACGAGTTCCATGATCTCATCACCAGCTTGGATGACTTGAGAGTTGAGTTCAAAAGCACGCTGTGTATTGATCAAGTCAATCAATTCCGTGGTTGCCTCGACGTTGGAAGCTTCGAGCATTCCAGAACGCAATGCGCCAACGCCCTGTTGATTAGGAATCTGTCCCGCGTTGGCATCGCCTGATGCGTTGGTAGGGCGATACATGCTATCGCCCATCTTCATCAAACCATCTGGATTTGGGAATGTCGTTAGCGTAATTTGCCCAGCCTGTTGAAGCTGGTCATTATCGGATGTTGCAAACCAGACTTCTCCTGTAGTCGAGATAGAGACGTTTGTTGCATTCGGAGGGATAGTAATACCATCCGACAATCGATAACCGGTTTGAGCAGAACCCAGAACAATCTCACCATCTGCGTTCAGATTAAAATTACCTGACCGTGTATAAACGTTTTGCCCTTCCGGTCCAACTACTTCGAAGAAGCCATTACCCTCGATGGCAAGGTCCAACTCTTTTCCAGTCGTTTCAAAGGAACCTTGAATGAAGTCAGATTGGGTACTTGCAACACGTACTCCAAGACCGACTTCGACCCCCGTTGGTGTGACGTTTCCATCAGCATCCTGAGCACCTGGCACTTGATACTGACGGTAGAAGAGATCTTCGAAGTTAGCGCGATCTTTCTTAAAAGCGGTCGTGTTGCTATTTGCCAAGTTGTTGGCAATCACGTCCAGTTTGGTTTCCATCGCCTGCATGCCAGTTGCAGCGGTATAAAGCGATTGCATTCCCATTTTAGTTCTCCGTTTACTTAACGGTTAGTCTTTGTACGATTAACGATTGTTCAAGATTCGACTGATCAACGTTCCCGTTGCCGTATCTTGATGACGAATCATCTGAGTGTTTGCTTCAAAGGCACGATTGGTTTCAATCATGGCCATCATCTGTTCCGTGGCATTCGCACCCGACATTTCGCGATATCCTGAGCGGACTTCGCGACGTCCTAGAACCAACTGCTCCACCGACGAACGGCTGGTAAATAAATTGCTGCCAACCTTTTGTAAATCATCCAGTGAACGTGGTTCGGCCAATCCGATTGGCGTTAAACCACCGGCCTGATCAACGTAACCTTCCCGAGTTACTGACCATGGCTGTGTTGGATCAATTTCGATGGGTGAGCCACCGTCATCGAGCAATGTGTTGTTCGTGCCGGTCATCACTATTTGATTCAGTGCGTTCGTTTCAAAAGCACCGGCACGTGTCAGATAGGTTTCACCTTCCGGCGTCATGACTTCAAAAAATCCATCGCCGATGATTTCTAAATCACTTGGTTTACCGGTCCATTCCGATTTACCTGCGGTAAAGTCCGTGACGGTTTCAATGATCTTGACGCCACCGCCAAGGTCAGGCCGCGTCTGCGAGCCGGCGAGGGATGGGTTTTGTTGAATTGCTTCTGCAAAGCGAGCTTGGAAAGTCGCCACGTCTGGTTTGAATCCGACCGTGTCGACGTTGGCCATATTGTTGGCAATCACCTCAAGCCGACGCGATTGAGCCTGAGCTCCTTCGGCAGCGAGATACATTCCGTAAGACATGATCGTTTCGTTTTGCTAGCAGGTGGCCCCCCTGCTTGCGACCAACTCTCTTTGCATACCGTGTGCCAATCAGTCGAAAGAAAAAGAAACATGCCTAAACACCGAGCTTAAAGCTAAATATCACTCCTGACTGTTTGCTAGCAACCTTCATCACCAAATAACAATCACGCAGAATGTGCCGAAGAGAGCTTGATTCGATACGGCAAGAATTGCCGATGGGCAGAAACTGCGCTTTAAGCGTCGCGTCTCACGAGAAGATCCGCAGCGCCTTGTGCTAGTAGATTATCAGCTACCGAGATACCAAGCTGCTCCGCCTGATCCAGCTTGGCTGAGTCAGAACAGGAAATTCGCTTTGTTCCGTCTTCGCTAAGAACGACAACATCAAGGTGGAGCACACCATCAACAATACGCCCCCAGGCACCTAAGGCAGCTAGACACCCACCTTCAAGTCTTGCAAGCGCTGTTCGCTCGGCAGTAACTGCGGCACGGGTTTCCGAATGGTTCAATTTACTAAGTGCGGCTTGTACTCGATCATCATCTTCTCGACATTCAATGCCTAAGGCCCCCTGCCCTGGTGCAGGCAAAATCTCTGACGGCGGGATTACCTGTGCGATTTGATCCTCAAAACCAAGTCGGGCTAGCCCTGCGTGGGCAAGCAAAATGGCATCATGCTCACCATCGTGAAGCTTTCTTAGTCGTGTTTCCACGTTGCCGCGCAAATCTTCCACTACAAGGTCAGGTCTTCGATTAAGCAGTTGAGCCTTTCGTCGAAAACTCCCTGTACCAACCCTTGCACCGTTTGGTAATTCATCAATCGAATTTGCTACCTTCGACACAAAAGCATCCTCGATGGGGGCTCGTACGGGCGTAGCTGCTAGCGTTAAACCTTCAACCGGTGTCGTCGGTAGATCCTTTAAACTATGCACCGCAAAGTCGATTCGACCAGCAAGCAATTCTCGCTGAAGCTCTTTTGTGAATACCCCGACGGTTCCGATTGCTTCGATCGGCCCAACTTGTTGACGGTCACCTTGCGTCTTTATTTCAATGATCTCGACTTCGTGGCCGAGGTCTTTCAACTGAGCAGCGACGTAATCTGCTTGCCATCGCGCCAGCTTGCTGCCACGCGTGCCAAGCCTGAGCACTTGGCTAGAATCTGCCAAAGCCGTTGCATCTGACATGATTCACTCGGCAGTCTCAGTCGAAGGAGAATCAGGCAAACTAGACTCTGATACTTGAGGAACTACAGCTGTCCCTTCTACCGTTGCATTCTCTTTGGCGGACTCAGGAATCTGATTGTCGGGAACGACGACGCCGCAGCTGACCACGAACTGGAACGCTTGATCGATGGTCATGTTGAGGTCGATCGTTTCGCTCTTCCTAACCGTGATAGTGAAACCGGTAAAAGGCATTGGCGAAGTTGGAATCAAGACGCTAAGAACCGGTTCGTTCGCAGCACTTTCGATATCGAGCAAGCTCTCACCCGTAACAAAAGCAACTGTCCAGATTCCTTTGCGCGGATATTCGACCGCAACGATGCGTGTGATATCAAAGTCGGGTTCTGTAAACAGGAAGTCGGTTACCTGCTTAACGGAAGTATAGACATTGCTGACAAGTGGTAATCGTGTGATGAGCGCTTCAAACTGTCCCCAAAAGAATCGGCCAATACCAGCCGCCATGAATTTACCCATGGTGTAAAGCATGAGTAAGAAGAGCGACAGGAAGACGGGGATCACCAGCCATGGTTGCAACCATGTCTGATCAACGTAACGAACGTAGTACTCACGCGCCGTTTGTGGTGGCGAATCCGATCGCTTTAGCTCTTGCTCGACTTCGTTATAAACCTGAGCAGGAATGAATAAACTATCTGGTGTTTTGACATAGACCTGGTCAGCGGTGTCAATTGTTTTACTGCCAGGCTCGGGCGGATTATCAAAGTCGGTTACGGGTCGAATATCAGAACCGTACTCAACGATGAAATATCGGGTAATGTCTTCGAGCGGTGTCAGAACATAACGAGCCACCGTGTTGCCGACCCACAAGAAGATGACGATTGTCAGGAGAGGTGGCAACAAAACGCCAAGCCCGCGCAGAACCGCTCGACGAAAAGGATCGAGTGAACCGGGTGGCGTAATGTGTGGTTTAGGTGGTGGCGACATACAAGTCCAGGCGGCAAGGATCGCGTGGCATGGATCGGCAAGAAAGCCGGTCCACCTTCATTGTTAGGAAATGAGCAAAATCAACAAGCACCTACCCACACAACAGACGGGAAAATAGGCATTCTAGCGAGACTCAATTCCACCCAACACGCTTAGCCACGACAACCAACACAACCCTCCTAGCTCCCGCTTTCTTCAGGGCTCGACTCGCTTCGCTTGCCGTTGAGCCGGTCGTAAAGACATCGTCCAAAAGCAAGATCGTTTTTTGAGCTTCCTGTGGGGGTAATTTTGCCTCGAAGGCAGAGCGGACATTTGCCTTGCGTCGATGTGGCGGCAGTTCGGTCTGCTTTGCCGTTCTCACGGTCCTTTTCAAATAGTTTCCAACCGGCAAGGATCGAGCCGTCGCAAATCCTTTTGCCAATTGGTCAGGACCGTTGCCACCTCGAGCAATCCGTCGGGTCCAATGCGAAGGAATCGGAACGACAACGGCATCCTCTCTAAATTCTTTTAAGCGTTGTGAATTATGTTCTGCAAGCATGGTTCCAAGCAGCTTAGCAATCATCGATCCTGATTGCTTCTTGCTTTGCAAAACGAGATATCGCAATAACCCTTCATAAGGCCCCAGTGCGATTGTCTCGTCAAAGTGCCATTTTTCCTCTCGGCAGCAAGGACAGTCTTCAGGCCAATCGTGAATAGCTTCTTCCTCCCTATTTGGGAGAAGCTCGGCACAGCGCCGGCAAACCGGCTTAGTCGTTACGTTTAACTCCTCATAACAATCATTGCATAGCATCGGAGGAGAGCTCCCCCCTGGCAGCACCGACTGACAGGCCGAACAGCTTGGCGGAAAGAGCAAATCGAGCAAGCTGCTGGAAGCTGCGTTTATCTGATTAGACCACGTAAAGCTCATGCCGCGATTCTAACTGCTAGCACTCGTTTGATCTGTGTTGACGGAAGACTTTTCACGAATCAAACTGCTCACCTATCATTACCGACCCAAAGGATTGGGGAATTCCTACCCATGCGTATCATCGATCGCTACTTACTGCGACAATTCATCCAAGTCTTCTTGATCTGTTTCATCAGTCTTGCAGGCCTGTACACGGTGATTGATGCCTTCGGTCGGCTTGATGATTTTAGCAACGGTGACCAATCGCTCACCGAATCGATGGCGGCGGCAGGTCGTTACTATGCGCTGCAATCGATCAACTTCTTTAATCAAACCAGCGGCATCCTGGCAATGATCGCTGCCATGTTCACGGTCACTTGGATCCAACGACACAATGAAATGACCGCCCTCTTGGCTGCAGGCTTACCGCGCTGGCGTGTCCTTGCGCCGGTCATCATCGCCGGCATTACGGTCGCTTTCCTAGCCACAGGCGTACGCGAGTGGGTCATCCCTGAGATGCGAAACGAACTCGCCATGGATTCGAAAGACATCTCAGGCGAGCATGGTATCGATCTCAAGCCACGCTACGACAACGTCAGCGACATTCTGCTCGGCGGTGAAAAGGCGGTCCTCAAGACGGGCAAAATACTCAGACCCAGCTTCGTACTGCCACCCAAACACATCGGCACCTATGGCAAACAGATCGTTGCCAGTGAAGCAGTTTATCTGCCAGCCGAAGGAAAACGCCCAGCCGGATATTTGTTGAGTCAAGTTTCGCAACCAATTGGCATTGATCAGAAGCCAATGCTGACGACCTCGGATGGAAAACCTCTTGTCGTCACCCGCGCGAATGGTGACTGGCTCGAGCCAGGTTCGGTCTTTGTCGTCAGCGGCGTCAGCTTTGAATTGCTCGCCGCCGGCTCGCAATGGCGTGACTTGGCATCGACGCCCGAGTTGATCAAAGAGCTGGCCAGTCCCAGCACGGAACTTGGACCCGACGTGCAAGTCGCCGTCCACTCACGACTCGTTCAACCTTTCTTAGACATCACGCTCTTAATGCTCGGCCTACCATTAGTCGTCTCTCGCGGCGCGGGCAACCCGTTCGTGGCGATGGGCCTCAGCGTGCTGGTCGTCACCGGCTTCTTCGTCCTGGTCTTAGGAGGACAAGCCCTCGGCTCGGGCGGTTGGTTGTCACCGTCACTCGCAGCATGGTTGCCACTGATTGCTTTTGTACCAATTGCAACCGCACAGAGTGAAACACTTAGGCAATAATTCTGGTGCATTCAGGAACTCATGTCCCATGAGAGTATTAGCAATATGCTTAAAATGCGGTTCGCAGAAATCAAATCCGTTCTGCAGATGCACTGACATGTGATTTTACTCCATCTCTTGATGACGAAATCATAAAGAGTGTTTACTTATCCACAAATAGATATAGTGATAACACGAAAAAAAGGCAGTACGAGCCCATTCTTTTGGAAGTTGCAAATCAGATAAAAAGTGGAGATAAGGCAATCTTTGATCCTAACGAGATCATTAGATTAAAATATGAATTAGAAGTTGTTACATCGATTAGTTATCCCCAGACCTATCTAATTCTTCTAAAAATATTTTTACCAGGCATTGCTTTCTTATCACTAACTCTGGTTGTATTGATGCTTATTAAATTCCTCAAATAAGTCTGTAGGGTGTGCCGCCGCTGCGCTTTGGTACACCCAATGAACTAATGTACTATCCTGTCGATCCTGTTAATCCTGTCAAAAGCCCCTCAGCTTCTTGGCAGTTTCTCTTCTTTCAAACATCCGCGGTCATCCGTCTGATCCGCGTCATCCGCGTCCCATTTCTTTTCTAGCTCCTACTCCTCATCCCGTTCGAACTCTACATCCGGAATCTGCGTAAACGAAATGCGCATCGGGGCGGCTTTTCTTGTGTTGTGCATCGACGCGAAGTAAAGGCTGTTTGGACCGATCTCTTCGTTGACGCTGTCAAGCGTTTCGGCGGCGCGCAGTGCTTGACGATCCTCGGCAAAGAGGGGCAAACTGACCGACTCGACCGGTGTTAAACGCGAAAGCGTCACCGATGTCTTAATCGGACGGCCTCCCCTCGGGCGTTCGTTCCACGCCTCGGCAAAAGCTTTGAGCAGTGTCGAAGTATCTTGGCACCCGCCGAGCGGCACGTGCGCTCGCCACTTTGGCCAACCATCGATGTAGCCAACCGACATGTCGAGCCGCGACGCGACGTAACCCGCCTTGCGCAGTCGGGCGGCCGCTTTGTGTAACAAACGAATCATCACGGCACGAACCCCTTCGTCGGTACGCAGCTTCGGTGGCAAGACGTGCGAATGGCCAACCGTTCGACGACGCGTCGGCTTCGCAGGAATCTCTTCGCCACGAAGCCAATGCCACCACTCTTCGCCAAGAATGCTCCCCCAAGCGCGGACCATGTCTTTGCGTGATAGGGCGCAAAGCTGCCGCATGCTTCGGACCCCTTGGCTCGCTAAGCGAGCACGCATGTTGCGTGCAATGCCTGGCAGATCTTCCAAGTCGAGTCGGTGGAGCCGACGGGGCAACTCTTCGCGTGTAATAACGCTTAGGCCATTTGGCTTTTGCAAATTGCTGGCGACCTTGGCGAGAATCCGATTCGTTGCCAAACCGATCGAGCACTTCAGCGAGTCCCCCGCCAGATCGGCAATCGCCTGCTTCACATCGCGGGCAACCCGCTGGGCTTCGGTCACGCCTTGAAAGCGTGGATCGATGCGGCAATGCATTTCATCAATCGACCAAACTTTCTCGACCGGCAAAACGGTCTCGACAGCGGCGATAATCTTGTGATGTAGGTGAACATACTCGGCAGGCCGAGCTTCGACGACAATCAGCCGAGGACACCGTTTGCGAGCGATGCCGATGCCGGTGCCCGTCTTGATGCCGTAGGGCCTTGCTTCATAACTAACGGCAATACAACAAGTTCGGTCGGTCATGGTCGGTGCTACCGCAACCGGTAATCCGCGCAGCTCGGGCCGTAATTGCTGCTCCGCGGAGGCAAAATAGGCGTTCATGTCGAGAAAGAGGTAGTCAACCGATACCATACATTTGTACACTATCGACTGATCGGCCTTGAGTCAATCAACTTTAGTGAGAAAAGCTGTTAGCTATCAGCAGTCAGCTTTTCTGTACCAACTTTCACTATAACTGAAGCCGACCGCTGATAGCTGACGGCTAATTGCAAATCCGAAGGATTAACTAATGCCAAGTGCTGTAGGAATTACGCTCGAACAAGCCAAGACCGTCGTAGAAGCTGCTCTCGCCAAGTCGACTGAGATTGGCACGCTGATGAATGTTGCCGTCGTTGACGCCGGTGGAAATCTGACCGCGTTTGCAAAACAAGATGGCGCTTGGATGGGATCGATCGACATCTCGATCAAAAAGGCACGCACATCGCGGATGTTCGACATGCCAACCGGCGCGATCGGTGGCCTCTCGCAACCAGCCGGAGCACTTTACAACATCGAGCATTCCAACGGCGGCTTGATCACCTTTCCCGGGGGATTGCCAATAAAAGATTCCGACGGTGAAGTAATCGGCGCGATCGGCGTTTCAGGTAGCACGGTCGAGAATGACCACATCGTCGCCGAAGCGGGCGCGGAAGCACTTTAGTTGATAGTCACGCTTAATGCACGTCGGTGCTGTTAAGTGTGACATCGACCACAAAGTTGCCGCTCAAGAAGTTGCGGCCGAGTAGCATGCGCTGGCTCATGGTAGAGCGATCATTCAAGGAAACGAGCGTTGGTTGTTCGTAACCGTGGTACGAAAGTGGCAGTACAACGCAGTAGCGTAGCTCCGCGTGTTCGGAGTTGCGCACTTCGGTATAGCTATCGATGTAGGTATCGATCCAAATGGCTTCGCCCGCATCGTTGGCAACGCGTAGACGAGCTGATTTGCCAATGTTCTCTTCGGCGGTGAGCGAAGCGTCGATGATTTCGAGGTCCCCATCACCGCAATGAAGCGAAGTCATTCGGGCGCCAGTATCAACACGTGCCTTGATGGCGATGCCCGAATTCAGCTCCGTAATACCAGCGGTGGCACCAATGATGCCGGGGCGCTTGATGCTTTTAAAGTTCGCTGCGGCGGTCACAAAGCTGACCACAGCTAAAACAATAAAAGCCACCAGGAGGGTATGTAACTTGTTTCGCATACTTCCAGCATGGCGCGCCGTAGGGCGCCCGACCAGAAAATGCGCCGGAAAACATGAAAAACCCATGAAAAACCTGGGTCGGGTTCCTCCGGTTATGAGGTTTTCAGAAACCTTCGGGGATCAATGTGAAAAATAATTGCTTGTGAATGATTTCACGATTTAGAGGTTTATCCGAGGCACTACGCGTTCTGCTTCATTGGCAACCTCGAAGTAAGTAGCCTTGGAAAAGCCAAAGAGGCTGCCGACGATGTTCGAGGGGAATTGATCGCAGAGTTGGTTCATCTCGCGCACGTTGCCGTTGAAGAATCGGCGTGAGGCGGCGATGCGGTCTTCGGTATTGGCGAGTTCTTCTTGCAACGCTAAGAAGTGGGTATCTGCCTTGAGGTCAGGATAGTTCTCGGCAACGGCGAAGAGTCGTTGCAAGCCAATCTGCAACGCGTTCTCGTCAACTGCCTGCTCGACGGCGCTGCCGGTGTTTGACATCGCTTGGTTGCGAAGCTTGGTTACCGACTCAAGTACTTCTTTTTCATGGTTGGCATATCCCTTGACCGTGGCTACCAAATTCGGAATGAGTTCGTAGCGACGCTTCATTTCGACTTCGATGTTTGACCAACTCTCGCGGAGATGCTGACGCACGCCGGCGAAGCGGTTGTAGTTGGCAATGAGCCAAATGAGTGGCACCAAGCAAAAGATGCCGAAGATAACGAGTATTGGTATGATTGGTTCCATAGACTGTTTTTTAACTGATAGATCGGCTTTCGAGAGAAGCGGTCAGGTGATTAGGCCAATGGTCATAGAAGGCAGATGCCCAGCCGACCATCCGTTTAAATTCTTCCGGGCTCCATCGTTTCTTAACGTGACTTAAGCAACAATAACCTTGCGAAAGATCAATCTTTGGCGGTTCAGAACTCAACAGGAACCGCATCATGCGTGGATCGATCACATCATAGGCGAATCGTTTATCGGAACTCGTTACGTGAAACTTATCACTAAACTCCTTTGATTCAAAATCGATGTCGTCCCAGCCCATCGTTGAGCTGATCTTATCAAAGAAATGTTCCTTACGGATAAATAAGTCGGGCACGTTCGGAAAGGGAATTTGTATTAGCAGATAACTGAATCGGTGCGTTGTGGTCGTTGACGACTTGCCATTATGCGTTGTCACTTGATAATGATAGTCACCCATTTGAAAGGGCCATTGCCTATCATCAATCGTCAACTGACCATCCATGGTGTTGTGAGCGTACTTCGTATGGCCTTGGTTGAAGATTTTGAACTGAGAAAATTTTTTGTCGTGTTCTCGATCTTGAAGAGCGGAAAATTGCCAGCCATTCTGGTTGGCAAACTTATGTAACGCTTCCTGCCGCTCCTTCTCTTTACGATGCGAGTAGACCACCGCCACAATAATAATGGCAATCACGATCGGAATGAGAATTACAAAACCCATACACTACCTTGGAATTATCAGAGGATGCCGCTTTGTAGAACCTTGGAATTGATGCGACAAGTATAGGTGATTCGCTCTAGACTTGGGAATCTTGTCTTAAATCGAGTACTATGATGCAAATTATCTCAGCAACTATCACTCCGATCGCAGCAATCGTTGATCACGTTCAGGCTAAGCGGATTCGTTCCAATACCACAGGCATCTTCCGCCAAGCAGGCGGTTTGCTTCGGAGTAAGGTGAAACTCAAGAACGCCCTCCTTAACTTCAAATCGTTCGATCGCATCAACGCTGATTGAGCGTTCCTGATGTTCGACTTCAATCGGGGTATCAGCCTGCAGATTAAGAGAGTCTGCCAATTGCATGATCTTGGCCAACTTGGTCGTTGTTAGGCGATGCTCAACATCATCAGCCACCAAGGTTTGCAAAACACAAGCGACCGTCGAACGTGGTTTGCCGCCGCAATCGACAAACTGTTTTTCTACTCGTCCAACTTCGGTCACATGAAAATGATTGGCTATCGCGCTGCCTGTGGGAATGAAACGAAGGTTATGATCAGGATGATCTGCCAAAGCTTGGCAAAATTCTTGTAGGTTCATCTTTCTAAGCTTTCAAATCTTCGAGTTCTGCCGACGAGGCGTACGCCCGTGCGTCGTACCATTCGGTATGAGCTTCTTCGTCAAGCAACTCGGTCGGCAAGTTTTTAATTAGTGAGTAATGCTCAACAAACTGTTTGAATTCATCACGGCCCGTTGCTAAGCAATTGTAGAAAAGCAACGCCAATTCTGAACCCGATAGTTGGGCACGCAGAATGTTCGTATAACGCCGTTTATTATGAACATCGCTTTGATCAACAAGCTTGATCGTCGTCGATAGATTACGGAAATAGTGTCCTAAGTCCGATGCGAGGTGCAGGAAGAATTTGTCACAGACGTTGTGTACCACCTCAAACGAATCCCCTTCCGTCTCTTTGGCACTTTCGAGGGTTTCCAGAAAATTGCTGTAATAAAAATGGAAGCAATCACGTCCATGCTTCGTACCATCATCGGTGTGAAGCGATAACTCACTGACTATCTGGTTATGCAACGCCACCATTTGGAAGAAGACCGAATCGAAAGTTTGTAGCACGAAGGTTCGGTTTTGAGACTCCAGCTCTTTACGCTGGGCAATCATCTCGCGTCGAGATTCTTGTAGCTCTTCCCCTTGCCGACGAGTCGCCTGCATTTGAAGACGTAACGTGAAAATCAATCCAGCAAAGGCGAGGCCTGAGACCAATGCGCTCAGGCCCGCAAACATGATCCCCCTCTCAGCCGGCGTTTCGGGCAAGGTACTTAAGAAAGGAATCAGCTCATAAATCGTCAGCCCAATAGTGAGAATCGCCAGTGCAATACCCATCAGGATAAAACACTGCGCTAGCCAATCCTGGCTCTTCAACCAATTGTTTGGTTTTTCTGACATGGCTATTCTTGGAAAGCGATTTCAAAAACGTAATCAAGACAATTTGATTTTCGATAGTAATTCTTGCCAGAGTTGTTCAACTCCGACGGTGTTTGCTTGCTGTATAAGATAACCTTTGTCTAGCTTATCACCTCGAATCTTCAGGATACCTAAAATATCGCGAAGGTGCCGATCTCCACCTCCCATTTGGTGCCACCTAAGTTTTTGAATGATGATATCTTCAGCTGATGAAAATGAACCATCAACCTCATCAGAAACGGGAATTGACTGAGAACGCGAGAACCGAAGCTCATCAACTTCAGCCTGAGAAGGTATGACAACATCGATCTTCAAACCACTTGTAGGATGAATGATATTAAACATCCCTTTTCTAATCACCTCGGATTTTGCCGTATCACGGTTCAGGTAAAAATCTTCTGACGGAAATTGATCACAGAAGGAATCGCAGTTTTCCAAAGTTAGATCAACAACGACATCGATATCATTGGTGAACCGTGGCTCTCCATAGGCAATCGTGGCGTGGGAACCGGTGATAAAATAACGAATGCCGAGTTGATTGAGTTGTTCACACAGGTAGGTGAGGAGATCAGATTGCTCCATGGGAGAGCCTCCGTGCGACCTCTTCCTCAATCTGAGCATCGGACCAATCTTGATGCTCCTTCCGAAGGACTTGAGAAATCATTCTGGAGGCGTGGTTCCACATGCTATGGGCGATGGCGATTCTTTCCGCCGGCGTCTTTCTGCGCAAAACCTCCGCCATGGCCTCATCGACCATTTCGATTCGTTCGGGAAGTTGTTGATTCTCGGACATTAGTTACGTTGGCTTTGGTTCGTCCCAGCCGGTTCCTTGCCAGGGGATGCTTTCATTTGTCTTAAAATTCAAATGAAGGCTAAGCTGGGCGGCGTGGTGGTGGATGTGCCGAACATTATAGACGTGAACCTCGGCACGTGAGAAGCTGAGCCAATCGAAACCTGGCTTATGGGCAAGCGATTCTTCGGTCTCAGCGGATAGGCTTTGCTGCACTTTCGACCGGCAGTGGCTGAAATACTCGCGAATAAACGGCTTATCGCAAGTAGCTTTCTGGCGTCGACGCTCCAATTCTTCGTAGTCATCGAAGATTTCAGCATTCTGTTGATGAAAAGCTTGTTCCTTCAAGGCCGCGAGATTTTTGCCTAAATAGACATCAGTAAAGAAAAGCGTGTGAAAAACGACTTGGCAGAATTTGAGTTCCAAGACCGTCTCGTACCATAACGAATCGGGGCAGGCTTCAACGGTTTTTGCGAGCGTGGAAAGCGAAGCTTCAAACTGGCCAAGAAGAGCTTCTTTGTAGATTTCCAACATGCTGGTTCGATCTTTGTGAAATACTTAGGTGTTATTCTTCAACCGTTTTTATATCACGTCTTTCGACGGGAACATCGCGAAGCCAAACTGCTTTATCCCAAACGGCTTCGACATTGCCTTGCTTCTTACATTGTTTCGATATGTCTGGCTCAAAAAGCAGGTCAATTTCCATAATCTCTTCC
>SPJK01032183.1_pt1 | contig 35437 bp, 50 predicted proteins | sample 3741771 | NCBI WGS metagenome assembly SPJK01 (sample SAMN10925997, study PRJNA522277) | cold seep metagenome | isolation source: Elba SIP-enriched marine methane seep metagenome, extraction at timepoint T2 | place: Italy: coast of Elba, Mediterranean Sea
GAGCCAGCTTCGGGTTCTATCTCCATAAGAGTAACAGCTGCTTCGCCCGTACTCACATAAGTCTTGGAAGCATTAATCCTAGTTTTATCATCAACCTGAACTGTTGTTTCTATTTCTAGATTAGGAAATATAGCCATTACTCACCCCGTTCTTTTAGAATCTTTTTAAGTCCCTCTGTAAGTGGCATCCTCCAGAAGAGGTGCCCCATCACAAATCCCATGGCAAATGGGAAAGAAGGATACTTATAAGCATAAATAATTAGTTGATTACTGATAGACGCTTCCACTCCACCTTTAATAATAACTGCAACGTCCCAAACAGCTATGCCGGCAACCAAGAACAAGATAAAGAGCTGAGTATACTTCACATACTTCATTCGTCCTCGCTCATCGTATACAGAGTTACTGTTCCCCATTCACCTGTTAGTTCAGTGTCGTTATCCGCTGTAATCCTAAGTTCAGCCCCTACTGAAGCTGCCATAGGTATTACTGTTACATAGTTAAATGGAAAAACTATTACGTCTTGAGTTAACCCTCCAATAGCTGGGATATATCCTTGCCCCAGGTTGCAAGAGTTAATGATGTCTTTCATGTTTTTGTACTTGATAACTTTATAAGGAACTTTATTTGGTAGGTCTGCAGGGTTATAAACCCAGATCTCAAAGTTAATTGGTGTGCTTATTTGAATGTCTTTTGAAAACTGAAGTTCAGAATGCTCTAGCATTAAAACCTTATTAGCATCCGGAGCTAAAGTGAATAGGCTATTAGCTCCATAATAGTAGTCAGCAGTAACAGCTCCAGCAGGAGCCGAATCAAAAGTAACAGTTCCGTTTTCATAATCAATGGTGAACCCGGAGGTTACCTCGACCGCATTGTCGTATATTTTAGGAGCTTGTTTGTCTGTAATAACGTGTTCATTATAAACCTTTCCATGCTCCAGATCGATCCACCCATCATTAACTGCTGAGTAAACTAAACCAGCAGCGGAGAGTGTTTCACCTGTTACTTGAGTTGAGTTTTGATACCAAGTGGATTTATTGCAAAAGTCGTGACTAACAACTGTAGCAGATGAGCCCTCGGGTCTTCTAATACCTACTAGTGGTACACCCTGAGCAGGCGCATTTTTTTGAAGAATAGCATTTGCTGATGGTTTATAGTTATCTTGCCAGTCTACAATATCAGCATCGTCTGCTGGGTCTAATCGTAACCTACAATATAGATACATTGGACCATCAAAAGCGTAGATCCAATCTCTGTCTTCGAATTCATAATAGTTAGCCTTGAGCCCGCGTTGGTCTATAAATGCTTTTAATTGTGTCCACTTAACTCTTTGCACTTATTCCTCCGTATAGAAAGCGCTGATCCACTCAACGTCTCTATTCCCACTTGTTTCTTTTGCTTGAATCTTAAAGCTAGTATCGTATGCAATCGCATGAGGAGGACAGAACTGAACTCTGTCGCTTTTTCCTAGCATAAAAAACCTGCACACACCCGCTTTGTCACCGTTGCCCTTGCCATTGCCAAACTTAGACATCACTTCAAGTTCTTCTTTAAGCTTAAAGTCAAATATCTCTTTACCATCTATCTCTAGTCTAATTGCAGTTCGGTTAGAGTCTAACTCCATGGCAAAACCAAACAGCTTACCCTGACCAGTAACTGTGAATATATCTTGATGTGTAGATGTTAGTGATATCTCAGTATCATCAAAGTGCATTTTTAAATTGCAACTTATAACTGAAGAACCAGGCTGCCCCGCGGGTTGGTTGGTTTGAATTGTGTCTACCTTTAACCTGTCATCAAAAGAGAAGTTAAATACGTTGTTACCAATTCTCTCGTTCCAAGAGGACTTATAGTTGTTTTCAAAGTCATCTAGATCTGTTGAGTCGGAAGGGTTTTTATCCACTTCAGTGTTAAGTTCAAAGAACCCGTCTCTAGCGACAATATAGTAATAGTTATCAAATTCAATAAACTGAGGCTTAGCTAGCTTCGATGAAACGAATGATTTAAATTCTGTCCACTCTACTCTCATTCTAATCCTCTAAGTAATTAACAACCCACTCTTTTACCTTCTTATTGTTCGCTCTACAGCGGATCTCAAAAGAAGTAGTAAATCTAAATGGGTATGTATTATAGTGTTTAAATATTTTTTCCGTCTTGTCGTAAGAAACCGGGTACGCCCCTGTTTTATCATTCTCAAAGTCCATGTCTTCAAATACAAGACATGAGATATCATACCTCTCAACGCCGTCTATAAATAACAAGACATCTGTATCTTTATCTTCCATATGCAACATAAAGGCTTCTAATAATCCAGCTCCTGTGTATTGAAATATTTGTGTGCCAGTCCCAGTGTTTACTAAACTTATATCTGTTCTGGACCAATCAACGTTGTACTTGCCGCCGTCAAAAACCGGAACACCAGCGTATCCGCCAACTATATTAGTGTTTTCTGAAATAACATGTAGGGCGTTTTCGCCACCTGGCTTTTGTTCAACCTTAGCACGAAGACCAGACCCACTTTGTCCGTCCTCTAAGACGGTTACAGTGTTATCAAACTGGTCTGTTGTGTTGGAGTCAGTTATTCCACCCATTACTTACTAGCCTTCTTCTTAGAAACCTTCTTCTTAGATTTCTTTCTAGATGCTGCGTTTTCTTCTGCTTTCTTCTTAGCTTTCGCCATATCCTCTTTGAACTTATCTTCTGCTGGAGCTGGCGGAGTGTAGTTCTTCATCTTTTCGTGGTGTTGAACTGATGTCATATACTCTTTGCCTAACCACTCAATAGAACGAGTTAAGAGAACAACATCTGTCATAGCGATCTCTTCAAACTTAGCTTTGTTTAAGATCTCTATTAGGCTTTTTACTTTCGATAAATCATTTTCTTCAATCATAGTTATAAAGGGGTGCCCGAAGACACCCCCTCCTTAATTAAGCAAATTCAATGATGCGAACATCTTGAGCAGCAGTATCGCTGATGCCAAAAAGAGCAAGAGCTTCACCCATTTCCATGGTGAAAGTTCCACCTTTGGAAACTTCGATACCATTTGCAGTAGAAACGCCAGTAGGTCCTAGAAATAATGGCTTAGAGCCGTTATTTTGAACCATTATCCGAGTACGTCCTGCAAGAGGAGTAGCCGGAAGAGCTACTTCAGTTATACCAACTGAGATAGCTTCAGCGTTCAATGCAATATTTGGTGCATCGTTAACAAAAATTCTTCTATAAAGATCAGAAGCCAAGTTAGCTTTATCCCCAGCATCTACACTGCCAAGAGCAGAAGATTGGTCATAAGCATGAGAACCTACTTTCAAAGGATCTTCAGTATCAGCTTCGCCGTCACCTACTAGGTTACCAGTAAGATCGAAATCAGAGATAACTCTTAATCGACCTTCAGAATCTACTTGAAAAGGAGCATAGTCGCCATCAGCAGCTAATGCACCTTGAGCAGCAGTTTGAACTGAAAGAACGAACATCCCTCTGTCACCAGAAGTATGTACGCTATCTTCTTCATAAACACCGGAATCAGCACCTGCAACAACGCTAACATCTAAAGCTTCTTTAGCTCCATCAGTAGTATGCGTGATGAGTGTTCCATCACTTGACCGAACGTAAGCACCAAGATTTGGTGATCCGTCTGCATCGGCTGGATCGAAAAGCAATCTCTCTAAGTTAATTCCTGACATATAGTCCCCCTTCCTAGTTGTGCAACTCTAGTATTTCTACCGTGGTTGCGATGTCTGACTGTATATAAAGCGTCTCAGAATCTAATTCTAAATCACTGAGGCATAGTGCGGTCCCTTTAAAGACGGTTATGTAATTCGTCCCTGATTCAGTTGCCGTAAAAGCGACCTGCAATTTAGCTGTGTTTCTAGATTTAATTATAACTGTACGGAGGTTGTCGTTCAACGCGTGGCTAACTTCCGTAGCAGCAGTAGCAATAGCTAGATTAGTTATCTTTGTTACTGTTGCCCCTATACCGACCTTAGGGACAAACGCTTGACTGGATATAGGCATACTAAGCTAACTCCAATATTTTAACTGCGGTGGCTGCATCTGCAATTCCGTACAAGCTAATGCTATCAGTAATATCAACGGAAAAGCTACTTCGGGGCAGTATCTCCCACCCCTCATTCGCGCCACTCGTTGTCACTGAGTTGTTGTCATCGATATAAATCGAATTGGTTGTGTCTTCATTAAATATAATGATCGAGTTTCTTTGAGCTAGTGCCGTAGTAGGTAGGGCAATAGCAGTAGTTGATACAGTTAGTTTGGTAACCTCCATTCCAATGGAGAGTCCAGAGAACGTAAGAGTCCCCTCAATATCAACAGGTTGATTCGAAATGATAACTCGTTGAGCTTTCTTATTATTGTCGTCTTTGGTTATCGTTCCACTGTCATTTGATATTAAAGTTCCTGCCATATCTTACTCCCCAAACTTTCGGAGTACTTCAATCTCTTCAGGCTTTAGTTCCCGAGGATCTTGCCACTCTCTGATATCAGCATAAAACCACACGACCCATTTGCCATTCTTCTTTTGAATGGGGGTGGTGTAGTTATACTTGGTTTGGTTGATCTGGTTATTAAGCCATTGAAGACGCTCGATCTCTTCTTCATCTTCGCCGGGCAGGTGAACCTGTATCAAACTTAAATTTGCACCGAAATTGGACATAACAATCCAGTGTTAAAAGTAAAAAAGAGGGAGCCGTATGACTCCCCCTACTCAGCTATTATAGTGGATCGTAAACGTAAATTCTTGGGTTAGAAGCTGCTGTAGACTCAGCACCGTAGAGGTGGCTGATGGCGTAGTCAGTCTTCTGATTAAGAACTTGCTCTTGTCTTTCGAAAGAGATAGCTCTTTGACGAGCAAACCCCATAGACTCCATACCTAAAGCAAGGAATCCATCGTCAGCGATAGAAGCTGAGCTAGATTCGAAAACTAAGATTCCGTAGATGTTGGCAACAGCTGCCATACGGATAGGCTCTGCACTTCCAAACTCGTTAGCTCGGATTACATTGTTTGAAGCAAGTAGGTCATCATAGAGAAAACCTGGGCTACAAACTAGAGCACGTCCTTCTTTTGGAACGTTAGCAAGATCGAAAGCTTTAGCAGCATCACGAATTGCTTCAAGAGCGTCAGCAGCAGCAGCTGTAGTAGTTGTACCAGCAGCAGCAACAGCTTGAGCAAAAACGTAATCATCGATATCAGCAGCTAAGCTACGAACACCGTTTTCTACAGTTCTTTGAACTAAAGCGATCTTAGATTGTAATTCCCCTCTTTTAGTAACAGAGAAAGGAACTGATTTGTGTTGATCAAGATCCAATTGACGAGCACTTGGGTTGATTGTTTGAGGAGTCATTGCAGCCCCTGTTTCATCAACAGTTTGGATTGCAAGCTCAGCAAGCTCAATCATGTCTAATCGGTCCATCCCTGGTCTTACTTCACCAGATCTGTCCCATACACCCGGCATAGCAAGTGCAACTGAATTTTGAATTAATGTTTTTGTTGTTAATGCAGATACTACTTTCTCAATAGTAGTTGCTACATCAGCGATTCCTGTATTTGCCATTTAAAAACTCCTTATTTTAATAGCTCCTTCAAAGCAATATTCAAGACGGAGTTAGCATCTTCATCGATCAGCTCATCTACCGTCTTATCTTTAGGAACGGCGGATTGTGGACGACCATTAATCATACCTGGTTTGTCTTGGACAAATAGCCCTGGATTAGAAACACGAAGCTCATCAACGGCTTCATCCACTCCCTTCCAAACACCATTTTCTCCATCATAACCAAGGAGATCTTTCTTCTTAAGCTTAATAGCTGCAAGAAGTAAGTCAGTATCTTCGGCGTCCTTTGCATTTTTAGCGACTTCGTATTTTAAAGTATTCTCAAGTGCAGATTTCTTCTCTGTCTTGATCATCTCTTCAAGAGATTGTGCTTTTTCAAGCGTCTTCTCGTAAAGACCTTTAAAATCGTTAGCCTCTTGCATTTGTTGAGTCTGTTGCTCTTCAACTTCAGATCTCACGCTTTGATACTTGGCTTTCCACGACTTTGATTCGTCTAGCAAACGGTTATTGGACTTTTCAAGCCTTTCTAACCTTGCTGTTAACTCACCAACGTCAACTCTTTGTTCCTGTTCCCCTTCGGGCTTTTGCACTTGCTGTTCAGCATTTGCTTCACTCATACAAATTCTCCTTGGCATTCGCCTTTTTGTACGTCTATTCAGACATGGTAGGATAATATTATTTTCACGCAAATAACGTGTCTTGTCTAATTGACTATTTGAACCCCTTCTGTGCGGCTCTCCTAATCGCTCTTAAAATATTACGCTTAAATGTTTCACCTTTGGATGGTACTGGCAATAGTCTACGAATAACCTTTGAGATACCTGCGCCCAGCTTATCATGGAATACTGCTGTCTCGGAGGCAAAAACTATTGAAATCCCTCTACCTAGTTTTGTTATGACAAGAGATGCTAACATCTCTCCGCTTCTAAAAAGATCAACCGGTTTTAGCTTTCCCTTCTTGAACTTCTTGGCATAAGCCGGAGAGTAGTTGGGGAATTTTTTGCCCGCTACCGGGGATTGCCCAGACAAAATAGTGTTTTGTATCTCTCGGGTGATACTGTCAGAGTTTCTGAGTAAAGACTTAGTAGCTGTTTTAGCTATTTGTTTTTCAATACTTTTGAGTGCTTGTCGGGTGCCCCTTACCTTTGCCATTACTCCCCCAATATATCTAAGATATCTTCTTCGGTTAGTATCGTTTCTACCAATTCCCTCTCTACTAACTTACGAGCTTCCGCCCTTTCTCTAACTGGATCGATAGCATCGTTGACTCGTCTCATTATCGGCTCTTTAAATCTTTTATTTGGTGGGGCAATAAATTGCCGCTGTGGGAGAGTATCTCCGGTCGTGTGATTAAAAGCTTTTAGCCGCTCTACTTGCGGAGCAGAATCAAAAACACCCACTTCCACATGGTCTGATTCCAGTTCCTCGAAGGTTATGCTTGCCCGAAGATCGCCATCTTCAAACAACGTTGATACGCCGCCGTCTTTCTTACGTGATTTAAATCGCCCACCTTGAACTGGGGATTCACTCCGGTCTAAGAACTCGTTGATTCCGCTAACTAAGACTTGCCCTGCGGCTTCCTTAGCTAACCTCTTCTCCTCTTCGTTCAAGCCCTTCAGATCCAGCTTCACCTTCTTGGTCGATTCCGTTTTCGATATTGCCATTGAATCCTCTCCCTAGAAACTTAGCAGCTTTTGCTTCCTTGTCTGCTTCGATACGAGCTAACTTCTCTTTAGCTTCTTGCTCACTTAGATTGGGGTCCATCTTAACGAACTTCTCCCACTCTTCTATAAGTCCTAAGTCTAATTGCTTTTCAATGTTTTCTAGAGTTTCACGATCACTTACGAGAACCTTAGGCTTTGGAAAGACTATCTGTAATTCATCTTCTTCAGAGAAGAGCCTTGTCCCATTAAACCTGTCCCATGCTTTGATTATCTCGAACATCTTCTTCTCTGTTTGAGAGTAGACTTGTTGGTGTCTTTCAATGACTTTTTGAACAGAAGCACCTGAGATTGCTTTACTAATACCGGATAGAGCGTTGGATTCACCTAGCTCCATATTAACACCTTCAATCTCATGTTCTTGCATGATTTGTTTCAGGTAATTCATATCGTTTTCAAGCATTGGAGAGAGTTGAGCGCCACTGGTTTTATATTCAAAGTCCGTAGCAGGATCGCCCTCTCTTGAAGATTGAGGAAGTAATATGGCTTGAGTTTGACCCTGGCTACGAGACTTAAAGTTATTTACCATCTTCTCTGGAACTTTAAATACTTGGATACCAGATCCGTGGATATTTTTAGCTGTTAATGTCTCAGATTGCTGAACATTAAATGTTATGGATTGCTCAGTGATGGGATTAACAGTCGGATAATCAATAGCTGTATCTGCAGTGGTGAGTACAAAAGGTAGCACACCAAGTGGATTAATATTGCGTGGATTGTCAGGGACATCCACATACTCGATTGACTTACGTAATACTGTCTCACCGTTAACAATCTCTTTTACCGACGTGGTTCTAATCTTAACGTGTTGGTCTTTTGACCAGAAGACCCAGGTCTCTCCTTGAGCAGCGCCGTCTGCTTGGGATTCGGCAATCAAATCTGCAATGCCGTCCCCTCCTTGACCTGTACGCTCTACCCCGGTTCCTCTAGCGTTTTGAGTTATCTCTACATTAGGATAGTTTAAACCAACTATAAGTAATTCACCTGTGTCTTTATCACGAACTAGTACGAACTCGTAAGGGTGGAGGCATATAAATTGAAACTTCTCTTCTTCTTCTCGGTAGTTGACCCACATAAGGTCATACTTATTTAAGTTAAAGATAACATCGTGGAATTGAAGCTCTCTGTTTGCGTTAGCTTGATCATAGATCAAAGAGAGATTCTCTGTTGATTGGTCATTACCATCAACACTTCTAATTGGCTCTTGGTTATAAGCTTGTGCCCGCTTATCGGTAACCATTTTGGATACTGAGATATTTGAGATTGTGTAGGATTCGTATGACTTAGGTCGTGTTCTAGCGAGTTCCCGCTTGATGTAAACCTTTTGATTACCTGAATAAACCTGATAAGAATCAAAAGATTGTATCCTTCTATCCTTATCTTCAGACTTGGTCGTCTCGGTTAAAATCTCTAAGATCACTTCCTTATTTAAAAGATCAAATTCCGGCATGCTGCTATCCTTAGCTTATTTCAATTGATGCATTGTTATGTGCTTCATATTCTATCAAGTAATCGACCCAATAACCAATCGCAGTAGTCACGTGCTGTTGTTTTAATGAGTCATCCTCTAAATACTGCCCGCCCTTCTTTAGTTTGGTCAATCTAAAACCCTCATCGGCGTCTTCGGCATCTTTATATATGTAAAACTGCACTCTCCCCTCAAAATTACAACATTTGGCATTAATCCTGTTGTGCCTTCTCCTTACCGGTGGGTTTGATCTAGGAACTTCCATTGAGTAATTCACACGGTTACGTTTAAGGACAGTCTCAATTATCTCATAATCATTGGTCTTAGATCTAGTGTCGTTACTTTTCCCAGATGCATCACCAAATACTCTAAATTGAGTGTTCTTATTAAAGAGCCCGGAATGGACTAACTCCATCATAATGTCTGTTGTATCAGCACCTTCAAGCAACACAGCTCTAGCAACATGGAATGTTCCATTGATCTTTTGCCCAACAGCTAAACTCATAGGTTTTCCAAAACCAATGTTAAAGTCATGCATGATATCGATCGGGTAGTTTAAATTAAATACGTATTCATCATCTCTAAAGTTTCTTGCTCTTGAGTAGTTGTAATAGATCCCACCTTTAGGATCTTCAACCCATTTACCTTCAATGAGTCTAGCAATCTCAATAGGAGATAAGTTCTTCATAAGGTTTGGTATGTACCAATCCTCTAGATACGGATTCTCTCTAGCATCTGAATAATAAACATGTTTAAGCGGATCTTTTTCACTACCTAAGATCATTCGTTTATAGAGTGGATGAGCTGGAGAGTCTGGGTTAGTTAGGGAGATCATTATGTTTCGATCAGCTTTAGCTCTACCTAAACGAGAGTAAAGCGCATCGTAGATTTCCCAGTAATCACCTTCATTCTCTGTTGCTTCTTCTAAGATAACTCCAGATAACTTTAATGAACGAAAAGATTTAAAACGTTTGTTGTGCCAAGACTTAACAAAGCATTCAGAACCATTAGAGAAAATCCATTGTTGTTTTACTCTATTGAATTCGTAATGAACGCCTTCAACTAAATCACCTTCGATATGATCATGAAAAGTTTCAGCAATTGTTGCCTTAGCATCTGGGAGTGAGATCCTTCCTACTAACCATCTTGCTTTTGGATCGTTTAACAAACAAACGATAGCAACGTGAGTTCCAAACAGTGACTTGCCAGAGCCGACAGTCCCAGAACAAAGTATCTCATGGATTCCCTTAGAGTAATCATATCTTGCAAAGACATCATCGATTGCTTTAGAAGTCCAAGGCAAGTCTCGTGGGTTGTACTCACTAAGACTTGGTAATTCTTTTTCACTCATCGTCTTTTTTAGGGACGTAGTTTAAGTTAAATGTTCTATTAGCATCAGTCTCAGCCGCCTTATCATTCCAACCGTGATTACACTTAAGAGCAAACAACGCAAAGGTAGTATTGTATCTACCTTTCATGCCGTTTTTTACAATTATGTTTTCTTGTAAAGACTTAGCTTTTTTATATGCTTCGGAAAATTCTGGGTGGACCTTGCACCATTCATGCAAAGTATCTACATGTACCCCTACTTCATGAGCAAAATCTGCAAACATAGGTAGTTCACAAGCTTCTTCTTCTTGGATTTCTAATACACCTTTGTTGCTAGCAACTTCTTTTGTAACTTTTGATTTAAACGCTACCTCAAAATAGCTGAGCAATTTATCGCAATACTCTTCTTTATATTTTGTTGGTCGTCCTACTTTGTTTTCTTTATCCATGAGACTTCTCTCTTGTTATTTATAGTTTGCAATGTAGGCAATCAGTTTTCCAAACTCATTACTTAGCCAGCTTGCGTATTCTCTGTCCTTAGTTATGATGTGTACATCCATAACAATTGCAGCAAAGGCTTTTTTAAGTGCTTCGATCTGTTGATCTTTTAAAGACTCTTCGTAAGTGAAATTCACTCGCTTCTTTTTAAAATCAACATCGATAATCTTGCCCACTCATTCATCCTTCTTGTACTTCCAGTATACGTGAAGACAGAATTGAATGAACATAAAACCTAAGATTGATAGGTTAAGCGCAATACCTGCAAATGCCAATACCTTTGTCAATGCAAGATTACTGAAGATTTCTTCAAGAACCATTTCTATTGTCATGGTAATTTACCGGTCCAACGACCATTCGTCGTCAGGTTCATCTTGATCAAATTCGGATAGCCATTCTCCGACAACACTGTTGCCCCTAATATTGGTTTCGGCATATGGTTCTTTCCATATGAGAAAGCTAAATTCTCTAGGTCTATTAAGCACCCCGAAAACAGGTTGTATCGCTCTATCGTCGTAGTACGATGCCACGTAATCTCGAACTTTCCGTGAAAATGTCCTTGAATTGCGTTTGCTCCCATTTCCTTTGCTAGTTTTCCGTATGTAGAACTCTTCCCGTGACATATGTAAACCTCCCCTGTGCCCGTCTTGAGCAAAATATCATCGTGCCAATACCAAGTAGGTGTCTCTAAAATATCTTGATATGATTTCATCACATGAAGAGGTAGTCCGAATTTCTTTGCCCTCCGGTAAACTAAAGAACCGTGATTTGATTCACACAAATGCATATTCGGGAAGAGTTCATAGTAGTGCTTGATCCGCTTAATGCATTCTTCAAACTCTGAAGCTGGTGAGAACATCATGTCTGGGTCTTTATCGTGCATGGAAATTTGATTTCCATCGATTTCATCACCCAGGTTTATGACTAAATCATCGTCGTCTAAATATTGCTCTTTGATTGCTTTGAGAAAGTTGTATGCATCCCTGTGTTCGAAAGGAATATGCATATCAGGTATGATTAGGACTCTCTTGTTCCTGCCATCCAATTTTTTCAGTTTGCCATCCTTGGCTTACGTTATGCTTAAATTGTATCGGCTAATGCAGTTCTGCGCAATTAGTGCTTTTTCAGTCTGTTAGTGATGATCATATTTAAAAACTCGATATCATCATGGAGCATCTTCAGCTTTTCGGTTGTGTTCTTCGCTTCCTTCATGCCAATGCGGCTCGTTTTTACATCGCGTGCATATTCGGTGGAATCTGGAATAGCTATTAAATTCTCGGTTGCAGCTAAGGCACTCGCGGACCTTGACTGGTTCTTCTGGTTTGATTTCATAATTTTTCACCCTATAACCTCTCCGTGGTGTGTATCTGTGCGTCCTTGCACAGGGTCATAGTTTAAGGGGCTAAATCGCCCTAATTTAGCTCTTCATTTGAACCCACACCTTCGGTAGGCTCTGGAGTTTGCAGGTTCACAATCGTTAAATTTGAATCCACAGTGATGTTTTTAATCGCAGCCCTTGGAACGAAAAGATGTTTGTCGCTCAAAATACAATCGATTAATCCCTCTTCTAATTTTTTAATTAGCTCATTCGTCTTTATTACTATCTGCATATAACTCTCCAATATCTTTCACTATCCTCATAAAATCATCGAAATAAAGCGCTATCACTGTTGGTTTATGATCAGCTTTTGTAATAAGTGCATGAATTCCGGGTTCTCTAATCTCTTCGAGCTTGGAAATTGGAGCATATCCCTTATATCTTTTGCACTGAGCCTTAAATACGCCTGTTCCTGCAATATCAACTCCACTACAAGCCTCTGCTTGATACTCGAGTTTCCGGCTAGCATTAGGAAAAATTTCTCTAAGTCGTTTTGCAATATCTCGCTCAAATCCATGACCTTTCGTCCTTTGTGCCTTACCCACGAGGTACCTCCACTCGCATCTCTTGCAGTAAAAGTTTCCTCTTAAGCTTCACACATGGCTGAAGGTACAACCATTGTTCACAATCGATTACGTTCTCTGCCCAATTATCTGCAATGAACAATTGTTCCATAGTTTTGCAGGACTCGATAACACGACAGGCAAACATCGTATTCCTCTCCATCTTTGGATATGTCATATACGCTCCATTGTTTAAACCCAACTTAGCTGGTTGGTGTAAATATTCCTATATAGGGTGGGTTAAACTTTTTTCTTAATCAAAGTTCTAATATCCTCGTCATCGTAAAATACGCTGTTGTGGTTATTCTCAATTTCTTCAAGTTTTAGCATCGCCTGTATTTGGTTAATGTATACCAACCGTTTCAATTGGTGCTCTATGTTACCTAAAGCTTCTTCAATCCCTACTCCAAATAAATTCTCTTCTACGTTCATATTTACTCCTATTGTGTGGCGTTAGAAAACGCCGGTTAAAATTCTATTAGCTGCAGGTATTCCCTCTTTTAATGGGGTTACAGAAAAAAAAATAAAAAAGGGGGGGTGGCGCCGTAAACCCCTTGGGGGGCTGCGGAGATCCCCTCTCTATGTATTATTATTATAATTTTTTTTTTTTTTTTTATATAAAGGAACACTCACTTCGTAATTCCAAACACTTAAGTCTTCTTCTATGGAATCTCGGAAGTCAAACACCTCTTTTTTATTTCGTAATTTCAACACTTTAACCCCTATGAAAACCCCCCATTTTGAGGGAAAGAAAATGCAACGTTGCGTCTTAACGCTTCGTTTAATGACGCAACATCGATATTAGTTATCCTAGTTTTTCGCTACATTCTGACTGGAAAAAAAAGACGGTCTTTTTTGATTAAACTGCCTGATTCCACAAGATCTTCGAGTAACTCATTGCGGGTTCGCTTATTGAATCTTTTTGCATAGGTGCACAAAATAGACTTATCCACCCCATCTCTACGCGTTGTTCGGTAGAGATGAGTGATGGTGCTCAGTAGGAAATCAAGGTCATCAGAGCGCCCACCTTCGGTGACTTGCTCCTCTGTGTTAATTAGAAAGTTATTATAGATTGAATCAATATTGTCTTTAGCATCTGCGATTGTGGTCGGGTGAATAGGGGCAAAAAGATCTTCTCCAACTTTCATAGCGTGTAAAATTTGTACGAGCTTTATAAAGTTCTCCCCTTTCCTACGCAGTATGACAGAATTGAAATGATTCTGATCGCCTTCTAATGATTCTTTATAAAACTTAGAACAAATGCGACTTAGGGTGGACCTATCGATGTCGCTAATTGTTAGTTCTTTTATATATTTAGTACCTAAATCGTTTTCAACACTAAATTCACTCTCATGGAGTTTAGCTATAGCTTTAATTTTTTTGATTAAGTGAGGGCTCGGCTTAGCGGGCATAAAATCGGTCTTTAAAAGTTTCTTTCTATCTTCAAAGAAATAGAGGAACCGACCACCTAGTCCTGTGTGGAAGAAATCTTGTTTAATAGTTTGTTTAAACGCCGCCGGGGTGGAGGTGAGAATTAAATTAAGCTTGGGGTTTTCAACTCTTCCCATCCGCTCTTTACCTGATTTATAAGAAGCTATTCTTTTACCTTGGTAAACACCTTCAGAGAACGTAAACAACTCCGCCAACATGTCCCTAACAACAGAAGCTTGTTTGTTGTTCTCAGAAAAAAGCTTATGAGCTTCATCGATTGCAAACAGTTTAGCGTTGTATTCTTGTAGTTCAAGGAGAATTGAATTGGGTGAATTTATATCTGCTGCACCTAAGTACTGATCGAGTTCCGCTTCTGCCAGTAGTTGTTTAATACATGAGAAGGGGGCGTTCTTTCCGTACCCTGAAGGGGCTATAATAAAAGTGTATAGGTTAGGACTGATACCGTTTAGGTGGCATTTATCCCCTAAGATGGTGCTCATTAATGTTATGGCAGCGGCGTAAGAAAACTGGCTACGTGGGATAGGGCTATTTTGGTATACAAAATCAAAGATCTCTTTTCCTACACCTTTAAGATGTGGTTGGATTTTTTGAAATCCTTTCTTAACATCTTCAATTGGTTCTAATAATTGTACCTTTGCAAAGTCTACTGAGTTACCAACGTTAATTCTTTCAATGTCTCCCTTACTAACGTTACGGGCAACGGCATCTGTTACTAACCAAAGCGCGTTGGCTTCCCTGTTCTTAGTTCTCCACCTTCTAGTTGGGCATAGGAAATAAGAAATATTAGGGTTGATATCTTCATCTTCAGTGAGAAGGCGATTAACAATTGTAACAATGTCTTCACCGCCATGAAGCATACCCATGCAAAGACTAGATAAATGTGAATGAGAATTGTGATTACATCTACCTGAAGCAGGGATTAAGTCTACCTTAGTTGATTCGTTATATTCTGGTCGGTGTTTTTCATTAAGCTCATACAGATCTGCAATTAAACTCTCCGGAAGCTCTGGAAGATTTTCAATCTCTGTATCCAGTAATGAACTACCTAACCAACGATATGGTTTTTTTGTATCGGGGTGGATAGAAGGAGGTAAGACGACCTGCTGCCCAGTGGATAAGATTTCAACATCGATGTTTTTAAATAAAATCTTCTTCCGAGTCTCATCGTTCATACGACAAAAGATCGCAGGGAACTTATCGGGGTTACCGATACGTCCAACCTTTAAAAGTTCATCTGGGATTAGGGCTTTGATTTCTTTTTTAAGATCTTCATCAGTACAATCAAGATCTAAAACAACAACACCGGATTTCTCGCCAAGTAAAAGACCTATACCCTCACCTTGTGGCACTGAATCGTATGCAAGATTTACCGGGTTATTCTGCCATTCAGAAGTATACGGGCGTTTTCCGCGCACAAATACTACTGGGAGGTTTTTAAGTTGCAAAAGTTTGTAGACTGAATTAATTTCAGATGACATAGACTATCCTTGTTAAACGCCATTAGCGGCTATGATATGAATAAGAAACGTAATCATGGTTGACACCAATGGCGTTTGGCAAGGTTAAAATAATTTTTTTTCTAACGCATCTTCTCTTATTTTTTCACACCAACTAAATTAATTTTCATTTAAAACTACGAACTAAAAGAACGAACGAGCACTAAATGAAACTATACGATCACCAAGAACAAGCATTATCCTTCGCACTTAAAAATCCATACAGTTTAAATGCCTTAACTCCCGGGATGGGGAAGTCGGCTGTTGGGATTAACTTAGTTTTAAAAGTTAGAGGTCGAGCACTTATAGTTCCGCCGGCTTACTTAGTTAATAACTGGCATGCAGAAATTGCTAAATGGGCACCAGAGGATAAGTTACTTTTTGATGTAATCCCATACAGTTTGATTCACAAAATTACAGACATGAGTTGTTACTCAACTGTTGTTTTTGATGAAGCTCACTACTTAAAAAATCTGAAAGCTCAACGGACCAAAGTTGCTCATGCCTTAATAAAAGATGCTAAACCTTCTCATTGTTTATTAATGACGGGAACTCCGGTTAAGAATGGCATTCCAGAAATTTATTCTTTGTTAAAACTCATCGGCTATGGAGACAATTATTCTTTTCCTTTTGTAGAAGGACAGTTTTGTGCCAAGTTTTGTGAAGAGCAAGTCATACGTATTAAAGGTAGAACCATTAGGAAGTGGATTGGTTTTAAAAACGTTGAACTCTTCCATAGACTTATAGGTCCAATTTATTTTACCTACGAAGCCAGTAGTGCCATGGACATGCCTGATCAGGTTAGGAAGAAAGTATTACTGGATTTAATTACAGATAAATTTATGGCGGGAGCAGGACCAGAGAATGCAACTCATTTTTCAACTCAAAAAGCTGAGAATGCTTTGGCTAAAGCTAGAGTTGGCGCTCAATACATTCAGGACTTATATGATGAAGTGGGTAAGATTGTTGTGTTCTCAGACCACATTGGTTCGATAGAATTTTTAAAGACTGTGTTTAAAGATGCCCTGGTCATAACGGGCGCAACGCCTATGGATACTAGGAGTGTTTATGTTGGAACTTTTAACAATAATAGTAGTGGTATTATTCTTGCTTCGATAGGTGCTGCTTCTACAGGTATTAACTTGCAGAGTGCAAACCATATGGTCTTCACAGATTTCCCCTGGGTTGTGGGCGATTTGGAACAAGCGGAAAAAAGAATTCATAGAATAGGTCAAACCAAGAAATGTTTTTACCACTATCTTCTTAGTGGAAAGATCGATGAACATATTTTAACTACACTAGATAAAAAGCGCGAAGTAATAGAGAGGATATAGAGATGACAAAAGACATTGTCTGGCACTGGGAGGATGAAGACGAATATATTACAACCCCCAAAACACCTGAAAAGTTTGATAAAGATATTGTTTGGTATTGTGCAAAAGACGATTTGATAGTTTCAGTTACAGAGGTTTATGAGGGTGCGGTTATTGTATACGGTATAGAGAAAACAAAAAAGTCAATCAGCATGAAGACAGTTTACGTCCCCAGAGGGTGGATAGATGAAAACCTAGAACCAATAGGAAAACTATGAGTCACTCTAGGTTCTCAGCTAGTGGGGCTACAAGGTGGATGAACTGCTTAGGCTCAGTAGAATTAGAAGCTAAGTGTAAACCAACTACTTCTAAGTACGCGGCTGAAGGTAGTGCTGCTCATGAATTTGTGGAGAACCATTTGTTTAACACTCAGTTTTCAGAACCCGATGGGGAAGAGTTAACAAATGCCTTAATCACTTATAGAGACCACATCTTCTCAGTGTTGATGTCCACAAGAGATTGCACTATACAAATAGAAAAAAGGATTACACTTGAATTTATCGATGCTGAACTATATGGCACCGCTGATTGCGTTATCCATGACCACACTAATAAACATCTACATGTTGTGGATTTTAAGTACGGGAAAACTAAAGTGGATCCCAGTTGCGATCAGCTTAAATATTACAGTGTTGGTAGTTGCTATGGAAAAGATGTTGATCGTATATATCTCACAATAGTCCAACCCAGACTTAGAAACAAAACAATAGATAAGGTTAGAACATATGAAACTAATAAAGAAGAGCTTACGGTTTTTGCAAAGAAACTTAAACAAACAGTTATGGAAATTAAGAATGGCAACACGACTCTAGAGCTTGGACAGTATTGTTTCTTTTGTTCAGCAAAACAGATATGTCCAAAATATAAACAAAAAGCTGTTAGGTCAGCGATAGATGATTTCAAAGGAGTATGATTATGAACAAGACATTGACACCAACATTTAGAGTTTCTTTCCCAGAAGTTTTTGAGCCGAAGGCTTTTTCTGAAGGGCAAGAACCAAAGTATTCAGTTCAAATGGTTTTCGATAAGAGCGAAGACTTAACGAAACTAAAAGAACTTATTCAGGAAACAGCTAAAGAGAAATGGGGGACTAAAGTTCCTAAGAAACTACGGACTCCTCTTCGTGATGGTGATGTAGATAAAGAGGGCAACCCAAATTATGAAGGGAAAATCTTTGTAAACGCTTCTTCAAAGTTTAAGCCGGGCGTAGTTGATGGGGCTCTTAATGAAATTATTTCTAAAGATGATTTCTACCCAGGTTGTTACGCACGAGCGACTGTGAACTGCTACGCTTATGATTACATGGGCAATGTTGGAATTAGCCTTGGACTTCAAAACATTCAGAAAGTTAGAGATGGAGAACGTCTTGATTCTGTGGTAGATGCAGCTAGTGACTTCGAAGCTATTGTTGAAGCCAATGAAGCTAATGGGGATTTTACTCTGTAATGAATGATTTAGTTTTTGATTTTGAAACAAGATCGAAATGTGATTTGAGAAAGTGTGGGGCGTATGTATATGCGTCTCACCCTTCTACTATTGTACTTTGTACAGGCTACAGCTACAGGGGCAAGTTTTACTTAATTGAGAGAGATGGGGATTATTCTCATTTCTTTGAATTAGTTAAAAAGTGCGACCGAGTTGTTGCCCATAACTATCAGTTCGAAAAACAAATTTATGAAAACGTGCTTAAGAGTAAGCCAGGGTGGGTGCCAATCCTTGCTAATAAGTGGTCATGCACTATGGCGCGCGCCCTAGCTTACTCGCTTCCGCGCTCGTTGGAAGCCCTTTGTTCCTCCTTAGGGCTTCCTCTTAAAAAAGATATGAAGGGCAACAGAGTTATGCTTAAACTCTCCAAGCCCAGAAAGCCGTCCAAGAATAATCCAGCTGAGTGGTTTGACGGAGAAGAGGACTTTAAGATTTTGTATGATTACTGCATGCGAGATGTTCAAGTTCAGACAAAGCTAAATGAAATTCTCTATGACCTCTCAACCCCAGAGAAAAAGCTGTGGGAGTTAGATGGAAAGATTAATGAACGAGGTATTCCGATAGACTTAGAGCTAGTAAAAAAAGCTCAAGGTTTTGTTGAACGATTTATAGAAGAACAAAATATACAATTAGCTGCTTTAACTGATGGTTATGTAACATCAGCTTCTCAGGCTGCAAAGCTTGTGAGTTTTTTCAATCTTAAGGGTGTCAGCATTCCTGATATGCGTGCATCAACTGTTTTAGAATTCCTCCACAATCTTCCCGACGGCGAGCTAAAAGAGATCTTAAAGATTAGAAAAAATGTTGCTAAATCATCAGTAAAGAAGTTAGCCGCAATGGTGGACCGAACCGGATTAAACGCACGGGCACGCGGCGGTATGGTTTACCACGCAGCTTCGACGGGGCGTTGGGGTGGTAGCGGAATTCAGATCCAAAACCTCCCTCGTCCTGTTATTAAAGATGAAGAACAATGTTTAGAAGACTTAGCGGCTTGGGGTTATGACTCTTTTAAACATCATTACCCTAATGTCACTGATGCTTGTTCATCAATCCTTCGAGGTATGGTTGCAGCACCTGAGGGTAAGAAGTTTATTGTCGCTGATTTTAGTGCTATTGAAGCTCGAATGATCTTTTGGCTTAGTCGCTGCTCTTTAGGTGTTGATCAATTTAGAAAATCAAAACCAATTTATGAAGAAATGGCAGCTAGGATTTTAAACAAACCAGTAGAAGAAGTTATTAAAAACGAGCGGCAACTTGGCAAGCAAGCGATCCTAGGTTGTGGATACGGGATGGGCTCAGCTAAGTTTGAAATGACCTGTGCCAGTTACGGCATGGATGTGGACAAAGAACTGGCAGATTCTGCGGTTAAAACCTACAGAGAAACATATGCTGAAGTACCTACGTTTTGGTACGCCTTAGAAGATGCAGCAGTTAGGGCAGTTAAGTTTTCCCCTACAACAAATGTAGGAAATATTAAATTCGCTAAACGTGGAGACTATCTTTTTTGCCAACTACCGAGTGGGCGAAAGTTATCCTACTATCAACCAAAACTTGAAAAGGTTAAGACCCCTTGGGGGAAGATGAAGGATCAACTCACTTACATGACTACCGATTCTCTTACTAAGAAGTGGGTAAGAACAAAGACTTATGGGGGTAAGATCGCGGAAAACGTTACCCAAGCAGTAGCTAGAGACTGCATGGTAAATTCGATATTTGCGGTCGAAAAAGCAGGGTATAATATAATCTTTTCCGTTCACGATGAAATCATTTGTGAAGTCGATGAGTCATTCGGTAATGTCTCTGAATTCGAGAGATTGATGGAAATTGCTCCTGTATGGGGGCAAGATATTCCTATAAAGGTAGAGGGCTATGAAGGGAAGAGATATCGCAAGTAGGCTTGTGTTTTATAGTTCTCTATTCTTTTTGATCTGGAGTCTTACTTAAACAGGGTTTTTGGAAGTTAACCCGCTCTGAGTTATTGTTTTTTGGGGGATATGTGAAAACATTCCGTCATCATGGTCGCAAAACTATCCACAATGATCTCTTCCATTTCGTGATGAAGAGCTTGGTCTAGGCTGATTCTGTGGATAAGTGCATGGCACATCTCATGGATAAGGGTGTGGAGGACGTCTTCTTTTTGGATCTTTTTAGAGATGTAGAGCTTCTTTTCTTCTTTCTGACACAGACCCATAACATGGTCTGGCAACTCATCTGATAAGATTATTTTCCATCGCTGCCCGAAGATCATCCGTGATTTAGGTAATGCCATACTTAATTGTCTAATGGATATGGGATCTGAGCAATTGGGCGGCTAATCAAACCAACGCTGAGCTAAGTCATCGAGTTCCCGATCAATTTCATCTTGGGTTAATTTCTTAGACAGCTCTTCGACCAGGGGCGGCGTTGCCTTCTTTTCAACTTTCTTTTCTTCTTCAGTGTATTCTCTGACCACAACAGGTCTAGGCTTGGGGTTTCTAGCCTCGCGTTCTTTTCCCTTTTTTAAGAGCTCTTCTAGCGCTTTTAAGGCTTCTTCTTTAGTTATCCTATCAGCGGGAGGAGGTGCCGGTTTAGTGGCTTTAATGGGCTTAGGTTTAACTCTAGGCTTTTTCTTCTTCTTCTTTTTATATGGAGGTAATGGGTCTCTAGTATTTTTGGGGGGATTACCTACAGGGGCAAAATTCGGGTCAAGTTCGAACTTTGGAATCTCAGGTAATGGGTTCATTTGTGCGGCAATTTCTTCCGCTTTTTCCTGCATCTGCCGCCTTAGGATTTCATTATCTACTTTTTTCATTGCTTGATCTAATAATATCGGGGTTCTATGTTTAGTGCATTTGCAATTAGTCCATCCCGGCACATAAAACTGTTCGCAGTCTTTGCACCAATCTTCGAAGTCTTGTTCTGGAGGGATTAAGCTCATAAGGATATAATAGAGAAAGGGGAAGCTAATGAAAATAATCTTTTGTGCCATGTTATACATTCTATACGTTCCAGCCGCTGAAGCTGGAATTGAGGACAAAATCACTGGTCTTATTAAGGTAGTAAAAGAGGATAAAGAATACAGGGTCTACTTTACTGAAGAGGGTGAAACCGCTGTTAGAGAACTATGTCGTGAAGTAATAAAGGAGGAGCACGTAGCCCCTCCTCATAGTATTGAAACGACTAGGAAGCGGAATTATCCGGATCGTTATTTTTTAGATCATCTAATTGCTTTTTAACTTCATCATGAGCTTTTAGGGAATTATTCCCCATCTCATCATAGGCTGCAATGAATTTAAGGTAAGCCTTCTTTTGCTCTACAGTTACGGCACCTCTATCGAGAACCCACCCCAAGAGCTTAAGGACTAATTCGATTAGTAGAATCCACATATTAATCCCTCACCATTTTTGCGGTCAGGTCATCTTTTGGGTTATCCCAATTGTAATCAACCCAAGGAATCAGGGTTACATCTTCTTTGTTACACACCTTGCATTCTCCAGATACCGCCGTACAAACATGCCCATCAGGGAAAACACCACCAGCTGAGGTGTTGCAATCATCACAAGCCCAATAGGCTTCTTTTATTTTTTTTAGATCACTCATTAGTTTAACTCCCGGATTAGTAACTTTTCGTAGCCAATTAAACTGAGCTTAGCCAAGCGACCCGACTCGCTACCTTTAGCAATATATACGCATTCACGATTGTGCATTCTAAATCTAAAAACCTTATTGTCTTCACTTGGAAGGGGAGGACAACTTGCTTTTTCGCTAAAGGTAACAGGTTCAGGGAATGATATCTCTTGCAAGAGACCTTCTTTAGATTGGCATATAGTAGTTCCGTTTGAATTGTACTGACTGCCGTTGCATTTTACTCTGTGAGGGAGGGTAAACAGATCTGATTCGATATCGACCATTGCCCATGCATGTCTGCCTTCTTTTAATTCAAAGACAGCGATTTCTAGATAACACATACCTGTATCTTCAATGCCAGGCATAGGTGTAAATTCTAGTTTTTTCCAAAAACCTAGCTTCTCAGCTTCGTGTTCTCGGTGGCATGTTTTCATAACAACTAGGTCTTTAGATCCAGGTGGGTCAATGTCGATTGAGTAAGTTTGAGCCTTGGGAACAACTAGTGTTCCATTAGATTCATAATCATTTATTTTGATTTTAAGATCTCTTTTCCAATAGACCTTAGGATTGAGTTCTTGTCTAGCTGAAGGTGTCGTTAGGGACACACAGCTAGACAAGAACAATACACTCAAAAATGGTAAGAAGTTATACTTCTGAAACGAAGGCATTATTCTGCCGGCTTTGGGTCCGCTTGTACAGCTTTAACTGGTAGTAATCTGCCCATTAATTTATGGACCATATAACCTGCTAGCTCATCACGCCCATTGCTTTTCATTTCTTCAGCAATGTTTCCAATACCATCAACAGCAACTGAAGCTTGTCCAAAAAGAACAGCGTATTCTGCCATTGGCGCTTTTGCTAAAACTTTTTCTAGAATTCCGTCTAAAAGATCGACAACTTCTTTGCCTTCCTTTGGCACTTCCATTTCATACTTTACTGATTCCATTCAGTCGCTCCTATTGTTTAGGTGAACTCAGCACCTGTTACTGATACTTCTCCACTTAATCCCGATCCGCCGTTATATTTATATCTTACGATTTGTCCGGGTCCAACGTAGATTGGATTAAAAACTTCGCTACCTGCAGATGTGTATTTTCTGATAATATGCTCTGTACCACCATCGACTATAAAAATATCGACATTGACACTTGTTCCTGCAGCGATACGTACACTGATCTGAACAATTGCGAACCCGGTACCCGGGGCTGTGTATAGATCATTAGTAACAGATAAAGACACATGTCTTCCCGCTACTCCAATTCCTGTAAATCCTGATCCGCCAAAAGTTGCCATAATTACCTCGGTCTATACCCTATAGTTATTGAAAAGTTCTCTGCAGCAGGCATCGCTGTATCGCAGTCAAATCTGAGTGCGTCCCCGGCATCGAAACTAGTTGTAGTTAATGAAGGCAGTGTAATTCCTGTGGAGGTTTGAACATCCACAATACTTGGAAGGAATTGCCTAACAGCATATGCATTAGCACCTGCCGTAGAATCAACACTAGGTTTAGTTGAAAAGATCGTACCTTGATCCGTTCCACCACCATCTATTAGATGGACATCGATTTCAGTTGTTCCACTTATACCAGCTATGGTGTTGTTAACCCCGATAGAGACAATCTCAAAATCAAAGGTAGAGATCATAAAACCCTCTAACCCTGTTTGAGCTTGCGCTGCTAAGTAAGGACCATTTAAATTGAAATTATAATAAAATAGCTGACGGTCATTAATAAAATTAATAGAACCACCAGTTTTTTGAAATACGGCTTCAGAAACGGCTGATCTAAAATCAGTTTCTTCAACCTGAACGTTTTGCCTACTTGGCGAAATATCAGTCATATCTATTCCTTGATACGATTAAAATTGTATATTCTATCGCTATTAAAGTAAACGATACGGAGCACCTGCGTCAGCAAACCCGATTAAGTCAACTTCATATCCAGCTAGTGGGGTGAATCCCATATCTGCATCCACTGTTATTTTATTGGTTCCGCCATCTACATCAGTTATCTGTGGGTCATCTTCTACAAGGGAATCCCTTGAATCTACTGAAAAGTCTGGATTGTGAACTCGGACGAATCCACCCACTAAGAACTTCCCTATATCCCCGGCTCCCACTTCAAAAACTGTTCCTGAATCTCCGCTTACAACATCGACACGGGGAGTAAAGAAGCAATGTATCCCCTTCATAACCGCTCTCTCACTAGCATCTGTGCTGGTGGGGTAATCCGGTAGATCAACTAGATAATCCTCAGGGGGAGTAATGGATAGAGCTGGGGTGATGTCGATCGCATCACTTCTTGAAGTTGAAAACCTTAGAAGAGTTACAACTTCTTCAAAAGCAAAATCCACACTTCTAATTGTGATTTCTTCTCCAATAAATTCACGCCACTTTTCTCGCTCATCAACGATAGTGTCTTCTCCAAAACTTGGCTTGAGTCTAATCTCAGTTGTCGAAGACCCAGCATCGATAAAACTATTTGGGCTTATTACTCCAAAACGGGAATCATCTAGCCCAAACTTGGTATCTAATAAGGTTACTGATACGTCCCCATTTATAAGATTTATAGATTGATTAGTTATTTCAAACAGACGAGGAGTAAAGTCTCTATCTCCATCTTCAAGGTCTACCAGTTGTAGAGCTGCAGACCCAAATTGAACAGTGTCACCTACTTCAAGAGGCAAACCGGGCGCAAAGTGGATATTTGCTTTTACTTCTTCGGCTGCGAATCGAAATCTGTCAGCATATCTTCTAGTCTGAGCGTTTATAAATGTTCTGGTAGCGGCATTATCTCTCATCCCATCAGAGTCAATTCTAAGAGCTTTAGTGGTAGTGTCGATTCTATCTCTTGAAGTTTGAGAAAATACAATCTCACCAGCATTAAATTTATCTTCAACATAGTCTTTATCGAATCGATAAACGAAGGTGTTATAGAAGTTTTTATTTATACTTCTAGTAAGTTCTAGCTTGTCTGGATCTTTTACGTTGGACTCATCTAGGATTGTTAACTGGCTTAGAGCAAGAGGAGGTGTTGTATAGATAACAGAAGACCTAGCTTGCCGAGGAGCTGATATTAGCCCACTTGGAAAATATACTTGTTCTTCTAACAACTCTTTAACTGTTGTTGTTTCTTTTATTACTAGTTCATAGTCTGGGAAGCCCGCTCCAAAAGTATCCTTAATAAAAAGGTGTTGGGATACATCGACTTGTCTAGGGTTCATCCCAGCAGCAGCCCCAGCTGGTAAAACGTTATACTGAGACTTAAGCTAGCGAGAGCAGAAGATCCAACTTCAGAGACAAAGGTTACTCCATCTAGAGTTATAATTGTTCCATCTGAAATAACTTCAAATGAACTAATAGGAGCGTCAACCACGTTGTTAGCAGGGTTTGTTGCACCTGTAATTGTTACTAGGTCCCCTTCTACAAGTCCGTTGTCGTCTTGGAATAAAGTATCGACAACTAAGAAGGCATTATCTCTAAATTCACTAGGTGTGATTTGTTCAAAGTTAACAGCTTCAACTTCTTCAAGATAAGCAACGTTTCCTTCGTTTGAAAGCATCAGTTTCAACGCTAAATCAATTGCATCACCGGTTAACTGATATAGCGTTGTAACGTCTGCTTCATCTGAGTGGGCTACAGCCGTTGTGCCGAACAACCCACGGGTTAGACCGGTTAGGTCTTCACCACTAACTCCTGTAAACTCAATAATTTCATCGTCAATTCTAACGAATGATCTTAGCGTATCTGCAGGAGATATTATCCCAGTAGCATCATCTACCGTTAATGTTGTGTCTGAATCAGTTATAGATCCATCTAGCTGTGTGTTTACTTCTTCATAAACTTCGGCTTGTTTCAATATATCGGGATGGGAAACTGTTACCCGCCAGTTACCTTGAGCTGCTACTGTTGAATCGATTACGCCACTAAAGAGACGAATTGCATCTTCTTTCCAATTAGCACCTTCAAACAGTAAATATATTTCTGCTTCTGTCCCCAACAAGTCAGTAACGAAATTACCTGGGCGAAAGAACTGGGTTAACTCTTCATCTTTATCCACTAGTTCAACAGTGAACTTACGAACAGAACCGGATCCGCCTTTGTCGATCTCAATCTGGTTAGTAATAGATTTAGTTGTTTTATCTAGTGAAACATAAGCCCGAGAGTTAGGCAGTGGGATCGTACCCCCGATTAACAACCCCGCCTGACCGATTGTTACACCTGCGTCTCCTATCTCCCAGAGCTTAGTTATCTCAAGAGATCCAAATACAAATGGAACTCCTCGGATAGTTATAATTATATTGTTTTTTATATTCGGTTGAGCTGCGAGGGCGGCTGCGTTTGCTGTTAATTGTAATGTCATGGTCTAACCTGGAAGTGTATGTGGTCGTTTTTAACTACCGCACAATGGGGCTTTTTAGTTCTATAGGATATCGCTGCTATGTTGTGATAGAAGGTGTTAAAATAATCAGCGACTTCTAATATGTCTTGCTTCTCGAAATCTCTAACTCTGATATCAAATGCTCTACCTTGCTCATGGGTTCTAGATACAGACTTCACATCTGCTCTATCAGATTGGAGAGAGGTGATCACCATTTGCAGCTTTCTATCGTTTAAATAATCGTGAACTGCCACTAAAAGAATAGCGCAATTTTGCGTTAGGTTTAAAAGGTCCATTGGATCAACGTCTTCTTTGAATTGAATTTTCATCGATCCTCTCTAGTTTATCTTCTATTCGGTCTAACCTGCTGACGATATCCATCTTAAGGGTGACCATCATTTCTTTTACAAAAACTGTTCTGGCTTTAAGAGTCTCAACATCGATAAGTACATTTATCATAACCCCTATTACTAAGGGCATAGTTGTAATCGTCGCCGTTATAAGTGCTCTTCTTAGCACAGACATTTAAACTCCTAATGCATCATCAATCATTCCAACAATTCTAGTTCTGTAGCTCTCATCCATAGGCTCTAATCCAGTTAAATCAAGTGCTTCAATTTGAGCCTTGGCAGATCCTAAAGCGCCTGTTTGCAGAAGGATTATAATTGATTGAATAGTAGCGTTGCTATATATGGTCGTTAATTGAGCGGGAGTTATGCTGTTTTTAGTATTTAACTCTGAGATGGTAGCAACGATCTTGTTCCCAACACCTTGGGCTAGTAGTTTTTTATTAACGCCTTCTTCAAGGTCGAACTCTTCTTGAACTGCTGCGTGCTTTGCTTCAATTTGCTCTAATTCAAATCCTAGGTCATCAACGATAATCTTTTCTTTTAAAACTGCCATGTTCCCATAGTCAGAAAACATACCTAACTCATCGGCTGCGACTCTAAAATGCGGAAGATTGTCGATTCTCACACCGTAGTCTTCTCGCCTTTGTAGTAGGTCAAATTCAGCAGTTAACTGCGCTAATAGATCTGATTTGTAATCAGCAACCTCTTGCTCAATGTCTCCCCAAGGCAGTTTAGTTGGAAAGAACTTTTCTCCATGGATTAGTTGATATGGTCTGATTCTCTCATATAGATATTCACCAGATAGCCCTTGAAAAGAATCGTCCAAGAATAAATTATCAGGGTAAACACGGGTCAATATTACCCCCCAATCAGAGTCAAAGCTTTTGGCATTTATCTCAGATTGCCACTGCTCAAATGTTTTCCCATCTTTTGTTACTGTATACATGTTACACCTTTGTGATTTTTACAATTGCATATACTTCATCATCGCCAAAGCCGGCAGCGAACCCATACCCGTCAGTTGCTCTTGTAACAACACATCTATGTTGGAGTTCAAATGTCTTAGAGCCAGCTATAGAAACTCTTCCCATCAGCCCAGCCCTGCCCTGTTGGAATGCGACGTTGTTTTCTTCACAGGCTAGACCTATAACATCATCAGTTGAATCCGTTATATTTCTAATCTTCATCTTATGCTTAAAGACAGCGTGAGCTATACCCTCTGCTTGGATTTCATAATCTCCAGCAGGTAAAACAAACTGGTTGGAAGATAATGAAGTAACTATCCCGTCTGGATCTTCAAGGGTGTTTAGCGTTCTGGTCTGGTAACTGCCTGATGTAAAAGTTCCTCCAGCTGTACCGCTAGACTTAACATCTTTTACGTAGGCAACTTGGATTCCTCCGCCACCACCACCAGAAGGTGCGGCGTTTTCCCAATCTCCAGAACCAGAGTTATACGTTAACACCTCTCCGTTAGCGGGAGCAGTGATAGCTACATCGGTAATATCGTTAAGCGCGGGATTAGGGATTACAGTGTTTTCCCACTGTGAGGTCCCGTTGTTATAAATAAGGGCTTCACCATCTGCTACCGCAGTAATAGTTACATCTGACAAATCGTTAATTACATCAATTGGAAAAGCAACGTTTTCCCACTGAGAAGTGCCGTTATTGTATTGAAGGATATTACCATCAGCTACCGCAGTAATAGTTACATCAGTTAGATCATTTAGTGCTGAGGTTGGGAAGGTAGCATTCTCCCATTGAGAGGTACCGTTATTGTAAATAAGAATCTCATTATTAACAGGACCCGCGATAGTTACATCAGTTAGATCATTTAGGACTGAAGTAGGTATAGTTGAGTTCTCCCACTGAGAAGTACCATTGTTATAGATAAGAACTTCACCGTTAGCGGGCGCAGATACTGTTACATCTGAAAGATCATCAATACCATCAATACCACCGATAGGATTAAGAGTTGTTCCATTGTCGCCATAAAAAACCTGTGTGTCTGTGCCGTAAACAACAGTACCGGCTTTTCTTGTTAGTGCATTTAAATTAGCTAGTGTATCTGCAGGAAGAGTTACTCTTCTGTTGTTAGCTGCAGTTCCACCATCGATATCTTTATTAGTAATTACTTGGGCATCAGAGATAGTAACAACTGCAATCCCGCCTTTGGTGAGATCGTTATTGAAATCTTTGTTTCCACCAAATGTTTGAGCGCCAGTAGAAACCTTACCGGCTTGAGTTGTAGTAGCATCAGGGATGTCTTCAACTGCTGATAGGGAATCAAAAAGCCCCAATGAAGGTGTAATAGTTGGTCTATTACCCCCGTCGAATACCTCTCTATACAGGTATCGGATGTTCTGAGACGATAAAGAGTGTGCAGTCTCTGTTCCAGCAATATTTACGTAATAAGTTAGGGTCCAAGTGGCTGCTGCCTCTGTTAATCTACCGTAGACTCTCCTCCCCGAGGTGTCTTCTATTTCTCGGTAGTCATCCTTACCTACGATCTCTACTCTATTGTCCGGATTGCTGGTTATTACTCCTTCCGTACTTGCAGCCCCACCAGAAGATTTTGCTGCAAATGTTGCTGACACATCTGTAGAGTTGCCGTTTGCCGCATCAAAAGTTGCATCTTGAAACTCAGCAAAGAAGTTGTTGAAGTTATCAAGGTTTTCAGCATCTATCTTAGGACCTTCTCCAGCAGTCCCATCATGGCTATGCCCAGTAGTACCATCAAACTTGTTAGTAATAGTCGTATTGATCGTCGCTTGTCCCGCATCTAACTTTCCAATTGCTACCTTTCTGTCGTCTCCGTTTGCCACAACAGTGGTAGAGCTGTAGGTCTTGGCAGTAGCATCCCCTTCACCTGCATTACCATCTGAATCGGCTATCTCATTTATTAATCGTTGAGAATTTACAATTTGATTTCCAGAATTAACATCTGTTGTATTATTGAGCCCTAAGACCCCTACTGTTTCATCATCAACTTCTTTAGATAAAAAGCTTGAGTTGAACGTTGCCGCATTAGCTGGGTTGCCATCATTAACACTCATTATGTTACCTTCCTAAATTTCAATGTTCCTGTTTCGTAAAAGCCGTTTAGATTTTGCCCTATAAGCTCTCTGATTTCAAAAGAGGTACCCTTTCGATCTTTTCTCGTACTCTCTAATAAGACTGTATCAAAAGAGGCGAGATTGTCTCTATCGATCATAAATTCCATATCTGTTTTTAGTATCGCAAATGTCAAAAATGCTCTCAAGTCTGAGAGGGCAGTAGCACTCTCTTCAATTACATGACTCTTACCTAGCGACTTCTCGGTGACGAACTTAAAGTTCATCTCCATGAACTGCCTTGTACCAAATGAAATAACTTCAATCACTCCATCTGCTGATTCATTCACTGCAGCCTTAATGCTGGATAGGTTATCATCAAAAGATTTAAAGTTTTGAGGGGGCATCTGTGGAGAGTAAGATGTACCTATGGCAGAAGTCCCATCGTAGGTATCGGTTCCAGTTTGGTCGACTGAGGGAAAGCCCAATAAAGAATATGCAGATAAACCAGCATTAGAACCAGAGTTCGCAAGAAGATTGAAATCATCATCAGCACTTATTGTTACGATTCGCGTGGTGCGATCAAATGTTACACTGTAGTTGTTTGTCCCAGCATCGTTTAGAGCCACCTCAACTGCGCTCATCAAAGCCGTCATAGACCTTGAACCAGGTGCAATCGTTGCTGTTAATTCTATAGCAGCAGCATTGGGCTCTAAGAAATCTAGTAGCTGATTTGATGATCCGACTGGATCTATAAAATAAAAGGCGGGAATGGTTTGAATTGTCATACTGTCCTTACACCTCTTAGAACTGCACCTTGGGTTTCAAATGCATCATTTAATATTTTCACTATTTGTAATCCACTCTCTTGAGAGTCGAGTACGTTTCCTTGAATTGTTAAGCTCACTTCTGGTGGTCTCTCCTCAAACTCTTCAGTTTGGTCCGTCAGAGATGTATCTAACTGTGAGCCACCTATTGGTCCACCCGATTCAGGCACACCAGCTGCAGCAGTTCCTTGAGCACCACCTCCAAAAGCGGTTAAAGCACCACCTAAAGTACTCAACGCTACCCCAGCTGCAATAAGAGCACTGGCGTTTCCTTGCATACCAGGTATGAACTGCATTCCAATACCTTGTAGTATGTACCAAGCACCTTGTTGGATTGCCATTTGACCTATTGAGGATAAGAAAGATTTAACAAGTGCATCCAGTGCATCTTCACCCTTAGCAAGAGCAGCACCAAAAGCCGCAAAGCCTTGAGCTATGCCGTTTGCAAGTCCTGATCTCATCTGCTTTCCAGCTTGAACCGCCTTCTTAGCAAGTGCATCTAGGGCGTCACCACTGGTTGTAGCTGCTCCAGTAAAACCTTCACCTAGCCCTTGGAAGGCAACGGTTAAGGCGTTTAACTCTTGGGTTTTCTTAGCAATCGGAGTCTGCCCATCCTCTCCGGTCTCTCCTTCAGTTGGAGTTATGCCTGGAATAACGACTGGGTTTTCTTGAGCTATGGCGTTTGCCTGAACAAGATTGTTTTCAAAGTCATCGAGGAACTTTCCAGTGGTATCAAACACTGTTCCACTTAAACCCTCTTTTATACTGTTACTAAAGTCAGTAGCAAAATCTTTTGCAACCTCTAGACTAGACTCCGCAAATGTTTGAAGTCCTTTTGTAAGCTCATTATCAACACCTAGGAAGTTAGCAACAGCAGCTAAGCCCTTGCCGATTTGCCCTATGGCTGCAACAACTAGCTGGATCTGTAGAACCAACCCGTTGAATACGATCTTTCCTAGGTTAAACAGCTTCTCTAGTGGAAAAATAACAGCGGCATTTATTACCCTACCAAGAGTTATAAATGTAGCCTTTAATGTTTCTATTTTAGGGATAGCTCCAAGTAGTGCAGTCCCAAAAGTTCTCTCTGCTGATAAACCTATCTGGAGAAAGAAATTTCTAAGCTCTTGCCCTCTTTGCTTTAACTGGAAGTCAAAACTCTGAGCAATAATATTGAATGCTTCTGCCGTAGCGCCCGCACTGTTTTTTGTTTGTTCTAAAATCCTAACGAACTCTTGGAAGTTACCATTAACAGTAGTTAGGATCGGGGTTAGTGCTCTAACGTTTCCAAATAACTTTGAAATGGATTCAGAGCTTCCACCCGTTCTGTCTGCGATCTCTTTAATGAAGTTTGCAAAGCCTTTTGCTTGTAGCCCTGCAGTTGAGAAATCAATACCTAGTCTCTTAGCTTCATCTGCAGCCTCTTTAGTAGGCTTAATAACTGAAACTAATACTTGTCTTAAACCAGTAACGGCGATGTCAGTTGAAAGACCTTGTTTTGTAAAAGCAGCAATTGAACCTGTTAGCTCGTTAAATTCTAGACCTGCCGATGCCGCAACACCTGTAACATTACCTAAAAAGTCTGCTAGCTCGCTGAAAGTTGTTTGACCTTCTCGGACTGCAATGAATAATGAGTCAGAAGCTTCTTTGGCTGTTAGCCCTGCTTGTGAATAAGCATTAACTGATGAGACTAAAACCTTAGCTGATCTATCAATGTCAACCAAACCAGCAACGGCTGCAGTGTTTGCAACCTTTAGAGTTCTAAGCTGATTAGCTGTGCCCTTCACCCCAGCAGATACAATGTTATAAAAACCTCTAGCTTGCTCGGTAGGACCAGTAGCAAATTGAGAACTAAATGCCACAAGAGCTTCAGTTGAAGCACGAGTTAACTTCTCGTTAGCGGGTAGAATAGAGTTGATCTCTGCTACGCCCTTAGAGAAATCTCTTAGATCCTGAACGCCTTGTTTAGCCGCATCAGCTATTGCATCAATTGCCCTAACAGCAAAATTAGCAATAGTTGCACCAATTGCAACATTAAGAGTTGAAATGCCCTTTTGAAAACCGTCACTAAACTCTTCCCCGCTTCTCTTACCAACCTGCTCAGTCTCATTGATTAGATCCTGCTTGGATTTACTGGAGAGCTCGAGATCCGCTTCGATTATTATCTTATCTGCCATTGGACACCTTCTTTATAAATTCATCAAAATCAACGGTCTTTTGAAGGTGAGCTGGATGCGCGAGTTTCTTCATCTGCCTGAAATACTTCCGGCGATTTTCTTTACTCATCTTTGGATAGTCTGAGATGTTCATTTCAACCAACCTATCTTGTGCTTCCAGCACCGTTATAGCCTCATAGTACTCAACAACTTCTCCGTGAGGCATAGATTCAATGTACTCAATGCTCCATCCGTAAAAGCTAGCCAACTTTGCTACTAACAAAGTCTCCTGCGTTACTTTTTTTTAGAGGGCATCAACAGTTCCACAACATCAGTAATCTGCATTGTGGTCATCTCTTCAGAACAGCTCTTAGGAAGCCCAAGTTCTTCTAGGAAATCAATCAAAGCATCACCTTGTTCAGCTTCATCGAGACCTTCGACTTTCTTAGAGTACATTCTACTTTCCTTGTAAGAGGGCTCACGCAAGGTGAGCTCCTCTCCAAAGATTCTAGCTTTGTGTTCTTTGTTTTCTCTTTTAATCTCAAGCATTAATTACGCCCTTACGTCTTGTGTGCTATCACCAAAAGCCATTAGGTTAATTGCATCGTTAACGCCTCTATCAGCTAGAGCAACGAACTCAACTTCCATAACTTGTGGCTCTTCACCAGAAAAGTTAACAGAAGCGGGCTTTGGAGCACACTTAAATAAAGTAATATCTTTACTCTTATCACTAGCAGCTAAACGAGTAGGATGTAGAACCAACTCTCCACCAAGATCAAAGAATGAGTTATAAAGTCTAGACTCACCGTAACCAACTAATTGAGTTCCACCACTTGGAGTATAAGTATCCCCAGTAACTGAACCAACAACAGTTTCCCATCTCTCCGCAGTCATCTCTAATAAAGACATAGTTGCTGCAACAGAAGAACCAGTGAAAACTTCATCAAGAACTAGAGCACCTGTTTGGTCAGCAACGATCTGAACAGATTGAGCTTCCATAGTTACTTCAACACCACCGGAAGTTCGACCTAAGTCACCACCAAGTCCAACTCGGTTACGAGCAAGAGTAAAAGTTGTGTCAACATCCGCAGCTGCGTTTGTAACTTCACCTTTGAACTCGCCTTCCATGATTACTACTGCACCATTAACTGTTGATCTAAAGTCTGCATGAGCCTCTAAAACAGTCTGTAATTTAGTTGCTACTTGAGCAGCTGTATCGCCTGTAACAACATCAACTTCAATTGCAGTCTTTCCAGCTGGAGCTGGGTCAACTGAACTGGCATCTAGGTCAAACCATACGTAATACTCTACGTTGGTTCCGAAATCTGAAGACAAAGCGTCTACAGTAAAATACTTAGCATCTAATGCTGCTGCTGCTACTCCTACAGTGATTTCGTAGCACTCTCTTCTTCCCCATGACACGTCTGCCGCACTGAGGAGGATTGTTGATTCTGAACTACCTGCCATGGTATTTCTCCTTATTAAAAGTTTAGACCACTCCTATGAACAGTCTTACGTTAAATTCTATCTGAACTTGAATTATATTATCGTTACTCACATCTATTTCAGAAGGAGCAATTGAAATGCTACTCACAGATTCAATGTTCCCATCATTGGCACTTTTATATGTCTCCACATTCAACGGGTTAATTACATCTAGTCGAATGCAGTTAGCTGTTTGAAGAAGCTCATCACGAGCGGAAACCGGAGCGTTGTATGCTCTTTTGAAGACCGTGATAACTACATTAAAGTTATCTTCAATGTGGCGGTCGTCTTGAGGAGTACTCGAATCAACACCAAGTGTTATATGGTATGACTTATCGAGTAAAGTTTTTGGAATGTTGCCAATATTATCTAGGGAGTCGGTCCACTCTTTAAAAGTAGGTTCGACTGAAGACATCCTTGTATTAAGATAACCCCTTACTTGGGTTAAATCGTTACTGCTCATCTCACTCCCTGAGTAGCTCTATATTTCTCATTTCAAAGGATTCTTCATTCGTAGTAGTAGCATCACCGTTAGTGTCTACCCTTAGAATAGCGCGATCCCTTGCTCTAAATTCTAGTTCCCTATATCTTAGAGCTTTTTCGTGGAAAATGTCATCTGTAGCGTTGGATAAACCCTCAAATATGAGCTTGAGTGTCATAAATTTGGACCAATCGTTAAATTCGCTGATATCTGTAACGGCATCCAGAGTAAGTGGGTCTCCGCTTACATCCCAGAAGCCGTTTTCATCTAAGTATTTCATTATTCTATCTTGAGCAGCTCTATGGACATCTAGAAAAGAGTTTCTCCCGTCCCGAACCCAGTCTAATATATTGGGCTCATACGGAAGTAATTCACTATCTGAGCTAAAGAGTTTATCATCTGCTACCGACAGAATAGGCAAAGTTTTTGTTATGGACTCAGGACTTCCATCCGTGGTCACCCTGAGCGAGATGACTTTGTCCCCGTCCGTGGAGTACTGCCAATCAAGATACTGTAGAGTTGTTACATCGATGAACCCCGAGCCAGCTTCGGGTTCTATCTCCATAAGAGTAACAGCTGCTTCGCCCGTACTCACATAAGTCTTGGAAGCATTAATCCTAGTTTTATCATCAACCTGAACTGTTGTTTCTATTTCTAGATTAGGAAATATAGCCATTACTCACCCCGTTCTTTTAGAATCTTTTTAAGTCCCTCTGTAAGTGGCATCCTCCAGAAGAGGTGCCCCATCACAAATCCCATGGCAAATGGGAAAGAAGGATA
>SPJK01014328.1_pt1 | contig 35435 bp, 33 predicted proteins | sample 3741771 | NCBI WGS metagenome assembly SPJK01 (sample SAMN10925997, study PRJNA522277) | cold seep metagenome | isolation source: Elba SIP-enriched marine methane seep metagenome, extraction at timepoint T2 | place: Italy: coast of Elba, Mediterranean Sea
CGTGAGCTCTTGGGGGGACAGGACGCGCCCGCGTTGATCTATATTCAGATCTTCGACGGCACATTCGCGATCGATCCGTTTGTTCCTATTCCCAATGCGAGCGATGCGACCGCGCAGCAGTTGTTCCGTGGCACCTCTTTGGAAACGGACCGTACGCAGTTCGGTCGTGTACGCATCGAGCGGACAAAGGAACTCTTCCGCAAGCTCGAGCAGACACGCATCAACTGGTTGCGTGATAACGGGTTCTACGGCGTTCGCAGCTTTACGAACCCCAAAGCGGGGGAGAAGAAGGAGGCCAAGCTCCCCGAGCCTGCAGCAACATTCCGGCGTCCGGCAGATGTACCACGCGGCAAGTCCCGCGAGCAGGTCAACGCGGACACGAACTCGATGGGATCCGTCGCGTTCCTGATGAACACGGGTGACGCGTCCGTTCGGGTCTCACTCCCGGCACACCTTGAAACATCAAGCCGTGTCAGCGTGATTCAGCGCAATGGTTCAGATGTGAAGGAAGAAGTCGCGATCAACGAATGAATGCCCGCGTGATCGGCGATATGCTCTGCGTATGACAGGGCGACTCCCGTTCGATCCCAAACGTATGAAGGGCGCACAGTCTGGACAGAGAGCCGACGACGGGGGCAATGCGCCCTCGTCGTCTGGTTTTCGTTCATCGAATGATCACGCGATCTCAGTGTCCGAGCTTGCGACGAGCATCGATCAGGCGCTGCGATCGGGACTTCCTGCGCGGGTGATCGTCGAGGGGGAGATCAGCTCGCTCTCGCATCGGACCCATTACTACTTCTCACTCAAGGACGACAAGGCTGTCATTGGTGCGGTGTTCTTCGCGTCCGCAGCGAACCGATCAGCGACAAAACCCGAGCACGGTCAACGGGTCATCGCGAAGGGGCGTGTGGAGTTCTATGCACCCGCGGGGCGTGTGAGTCTGATTGTGACATCGATCACGCCCGTCGGCGAGGGGGCACTCGAACAACGGTACAAGCAGCTCGTGGAGCAGCTCCGCGCGAAGGGGTGGTTCGATCCTGAGCTCAAGCAACCTCTGCCGACGTTTCCTCGCCGGGTTGCGATTGTGACGAGCAAAGACGGCGCCGCGGTCCAGGACGTGATCGATACGTTTGCGCGTCGATGCCCCTCGATCGAACTCGCCGTGGTCGATGTCCGTGTCCAAGGTGATCAGGCAAACGGGCAGGTGAGCCATGCGATCCGTGCCCTCAACGCTCATCGAGTATCGCTCGGACTTGATGCAATCATCGTGACACGCGGCGGTGGATCACTCGAGGATCTCTGGGCCTTCAACGAACCGGAGGTTGCTCAGGCGATCCATGATTCAATTCTGCCCATCGTCGCAGCAATCGGGCACGAGACGGACACCACGATTGCAGAGTTGGTCGCTGATGAGCGGGCAGCAACCCCAACGCAGGCAGCGATGCGGTTATCGCCGGATCGCAATGCGTTGATCGAGCAGCTTAGCTCGCTGCAGAACCGACTCACACGGGGCGTCGGGAACCGGATCCGCTTTGAACGTCAACGTCTGCTGCAGATTCAATCTTCTCGTTCGATGGGTGATCCGCGCGAAGTGCTCGGTGTACATCGGGATCGCTTGGACTCGTTGAATGGGCGTGCAAGATCCGGGGTTCGTCATCAGATCGCGACGGAACGGGCGTATCTCGATCAACTCGCGATCCGCTTGACCCGTGTCCAACCCGCAGCGGTGCACGCCCGTCGTCAGGAGCGGGTCGATCAACTCGCGGCTCGTCTTCAGAGGGTAATGACGCGTGCGATCATTCAACGGCGAGAGGATCTCGAGCACACGGCACGGGAACTCCACGCGATCGGGCCGGCGCAGGTGCTTTCCCGAGGATACACCCTTACGCTCGGCGAGGACGGCAAAGCGATCCGCTCGATCGAGCAGGCATCACCCGGGACATCCCTCGAGACGGTATTGAGCGATGGGCGGGTGCGATCACGGGTCGAGACAGAGGGGGGCGCATCAGATCCGAGATTGACGCCGACCAAACCTGCGCCCAGACGCAAGAGGCGGGCCACGAAACCCGATGCACACGACGGCCCCGGGTTGTTTGGATGACCTAAACTACACCCGTGAGCAAGAAGAACCCCAAAGCCGAGCAGGAGATCCCGTACGAGCAGCTCATCGAGCAACTCGAGGGGATCGTGGATCAAATCGAAGGCGGCGAACTCGGTCTCGAGGACTCCATTAAGGGATACGAGCAAGGGATCGAGCTCGTAAAACGGGCGCGAACAATCCTCGATCGGGCGGAGCAACGCATCACAGAGCTCAACGCGGAATCCCTCCCAGAAGATGCGGATTGATTCCCATTGAGTTTCGAGCGATTTCCTTGATCTGGCCGATGAATCCACGATGCCCAACTGGTTCATCTACATGCTGCCCTGGTTGACGATCCTGCTGTTTGTGGTCGCGGTGGGGGCGTGCGTGGGATCGCTGATCAATGTGCTGGTCTATCGGATGCCCCGCGGGTTGGACGTGGTTGTTCCCACGTCTCGGTGCCCGAGTTGTGATCACAAACTGACTTGGCGAGAGAACATCCCCATCTTCGGGTGGATTTTGCTGCGTGGGAAGTGTCGGTTCTGCAAGGTGAAAATCTCGCCGGAGTATCCGATCGTTGAATCGATTGTGGCGGCGTTGTTCGGTGGGATTTGGGCGCTCTGGTACATCGTTCCCGATGATGCGATCTGGGGACTTGGGCGGATCGCCCCAGAATGGGCAGCGAACGGTGCCGCGATGACCTGGCCCGCGACGGTGGTGCTCCTGGTCCTCGTTGGGTGTCTCGTCGCGATGACGATCATTGATGCGCGGACTTCGACCATCCCACTCGAACTGACATGGGTTCCGGCGCTGACGGCACTGATCTTGCATACGGGGCACGCGGTCTGGTTCCATCAGAAGTATGGCAATCCCACGTATCAGCTCGGGCTCGACGGGATCTGGGGCGTGCCCAACGGCGGCGGGATGCGTTGGGTCACAGCGCCAGGTGAGGTGTGGACTCTCGCGACGGGCGGGCTTCCGGGTTGGAAGTTCATTGGGGTCGGGATCGGTGGGATCATTGGTCTCGGGCTCTCGAACCTGATGCTCAAGTTTGGGTGGCTGACACGGAGTTTCTCAGACTTTGACGAGTGGTATGAGGCACACCACAAACAAGAATCCCAAGAGGCGGAATCATCCAAAGACGATATAGGCGGAGACGAGGATGCGAACTCTGCCGAAGCTGTTGATTCTGCTCAGGACTCCGCTGAAGAGTCCGGGATGGAAGATTGGTTGATGTACCCGCATGCACGTCGTGAGATGATCAAGGAACTTGCGTTTCTGTGTCCCCCAGTGGTGTTCGGGCTACTTGGGTCGTGGGGGATTGTGAAGTTCGTCACGATGCAGTACGGTGCCTGGACGATTGATCCAACAACGGGAACCATGCACGCCCCTGTGAATGCACCACTTTGGTTGGTCGTGCTCGGCGGGGTGCTCATGGGGTACCTCATCGCGGGTGGGGTCGTCTGGGCGGTCCGTATAGGGGGATCCCTCGCATTCGGGAAGGAAGCGATGGGCTTGGGTGATGTGCACATGATGGCCGCCGTCGGCGCGTGCCTCGGATGGGTTGATCCGACGATCGCGTTCTTCCTCGCAGCCTTTGTGGGGGTCGCGTACGCAGGGATCGCGATGATCTTCAAAAACAAGTTGACCAAAGCGATGCCCTACGGTCCATTTCTTGCGATCGCGACCATGATGGTGGTCTTGGGCAAGCCCTTGGTAGAGATTGGTTTAGGGCGCATGTTCGGGATGAGCACGCCGCTAAATTTACCGTAAACTGAATCGATCGTGCGGGTAGATATGGGATGCGACCCGCGTGCTTGGATCAGATTGGATACACTTTTGTAGCCGACAGTGCTCGGCCTACATATGACCCTGCTACGCAACCGGGAGGTGCATGGATGAAATCGCCGAAGTTCGTACTCTTGACCCTTGGAGCCCTGAGCATGACGCTCGTAGGGTGTAAGTCCGTCTCTCAGCGTGATTACGACGCTGCGATCGATGAGAATACCCAACTCCGTGAGCGCATCGCGGGACTTCAGGAGAGTGTCCGCCAATGCAATGAGAGCAACACCGCGTTCCAGAGTCAGAATGAGCAGCTCCGTGGCGACTACGCTCGTCTCCAGAGCGAACTCACTGCTGCACAATCCCAGCCTCGCACCGGGTTCGAGGGGATCAACGGTGTCGATCTGAGCAGCCGCAACGGTGCGATCGTTGTGGGTGTTGCGAGTGAAGTCCTTTTCGCATCGGGCTCTGCAGATCTGCGTTCAAACGCAAAGAAAACCCTTGATGAAGTCGTCGGCGTCATCCGTTCTCAGTACAGCGGCAACGAGATCCGTGTTGAGGGTTACACAGACACGGACAAGCTCGTAAAGACGAAAGACAAGTGGAAGACGAATGAGCGTTTGAGTGCCCATCGCGCGCTCGCGGTCGAGGAGTACCTTGTCGCCAAGGGCGTCAATAACGATCGGATCTACTCCGCGGCGTTTGGTCCTTCCAAGCCCAAGGGTTCGAAGCAAGCTTCGCGTCGTGTCGAGATCGTGATCTTGGCGCAATAACCCTTTTGTGACGCTGAAACGCGGGTTTTGTCGTTCCGATGAGCCCGATGAGTTGCATTTTCAATGCGGGGGGGTACAATCCTCCCGCTTCTGGGCTATTGGCGCAGTTGGCTAGCGCACCAGTATGACACACTGGGGGTCACAGGTTCGAGTCCTGTATAGCCCATTGAAACTGAGCCTCGCATCCGCGGGGCTTTGTTCATCCAAGAGCACCCGAGTTATCGGGCAGCGGGATGAATGACAAGTAAATACGCCACCTTAGCTCAGTTGATAGAGCAGCTGATTTGTAATCTGCAGGTCCTCGGTTTGAGTCCGAGAGGTGGCTTTGAGTCAGGGATAGAATCCCGCTCGACAAAGCAGGGGCGTGTATCCAAGCGGCCAAAGGACGGGGATTGTAAATCCTCTCACGTTAGTGTTCGGTGGTTCGAATCCACCCGCGCCCATTCAAACTGCTCATTTCGTCAGACGACGATCTGAGCAGTTTTCTCATTTGTGCCTTGGGTTTTCTACTGAGCCAGTTCGACAACGCTCGCATCAGGATCTGTTTGATTATGAATAGGTGGTGCTTATGCAGCGGACTTGCGCATATTCGCGATCATAAGTTGTGCGTCTTGGATCTGATCCTGGATCGTTTCGGTGTCGTTTGAGTTCTTTAATGCGAGAGTGATCTGTTGACTCAGATCCACAAGCGCGTTTGCACCGATGAGCGGCGCGATTGATTCCATGATCGTGCACTGATTGATCAAACCCTCAACGTTCTTCGTTCGAACTAACTGATCAAGACGAACACTGATCTTCGCGAGTTCACTCTGGATGAGCTCAACAGCACCAGGGTCTTTGTATGACCTAATTTTCGAGAGAGTCTCCGAGTTCCAGTTATAAATCAGGTACTCGCCGAGTGCGGTGTAGAGGTCGTTTGGTATCAGTGGCAGTGGGAGATACGTGTCTGCGGTTGAGAGTTGGAATGCGCCAGTGTCTTGCTTTGCTTCGAGCTTCCCCATCAGGATAAGTGGCCCTTGATAGTCCGAGGCGCGGAGTTGGTGCGCCATATGTGGCCCTTGAACAGAAGGGGCTTCATGGACGGTGATCACAACACGGTCATCAGTGGGATCAATCAGAAGAAACTCTTCGACGTTGCTGTACTGTTGAAGATGAACCTGAGAGTCTTCGAGCAGTTCACTTACTGAGTTGAATAGCTCATTATTCGAAGTAATGACATCAACTCGGCCGCTGAGTTCGCACAGATTGATTCGGTTGAGCGAACGAAAAGCATCCAACGGGAGGAATCGTATGAACTCCTGTGGATGGATCTCAATATCAAACTGGATACCTACCTCATGGACGATACCACTGAGATGTCCGCATCGGACCACCCTGCCTCGAACAGGGATGACGCTCGAATCGAGTCTCTGAAGAGACACAGTCGCGACGGTACCGGGATGAACAAAGTTCGAGTGCAGCACCGAAATTCCGCTGCGCGAGATGTTTCGAGTCACAACACAGATCGTGCTTGGACTCATATGCCGCGCAGAGAGAGAGAGACTCAGGAAAGGTGAGTGATAGGAGATTCTCTTATGGAGTCGTTTATCAGGTTCGCTCTTGGTGGTTTTCGATCCATCCTCGATGCGTTCTAATAACTTCTCATACACCTCGGGGGCTATTCCGAGGGTGTTACGAGTCGGGGTTCTAGCCGGGTTGGGGTTTGGGCGATTGAGCATAGTGTTCGGCTACTCATCGCATGATTCCGACGGATAGTTCAGAGTAAGCCTTCAATCAACAGAAGTGTGTGAATATGCCATGTCTGGTTCATATTCGTACACGAACTGTTTGTGTACTGACGCAGGCATTCATGTAGGTCTCAATGCAGGCATTTCGTCCGAGAATCTCCTGATGATCTCTCTCTCAAGGTTTCCCTTGAAGTCAGGGGTATTTCGGTCGATATCAGACGTGCCCTTTTCTTCTGAGGTAGAAAGCAGACCTATGAGTAGCAGCGGATTTTTTGATAACCTGAATTTTCGCCGATACTTCCAGCGCGGCGAAACGCTCGTTGCGATGACAGGCATGGCATTTATCGCGATCCTGTCCTTCGTTGTAGGTGGGTTCGCATGGGTGTCAGCGCGATCGGTTGAGGACTCTGCTGCAGTTCAGGCGGAGCAACGCGTCACTGAGACGAGCCAGTTTCTTGTTTCCCAAGCGGAGCTGCGATTACGCGATCAGGACGTTTCGGGACTCCGACGGATGATGCTCGACTCGGTTGCGTCCTCGATCATCTCAAGTGGGCGTGTTCGTATTCCTGGCATCGGTGTCATAGCATCAAGTGAACCGAGTGAAATCACACTCTCCGAGTTTCCTGAAACGCTGCCTTCAGCTGCGGAACTGCCCTACAGCGCTGTGGTCGATCCCAAGCTCAACCTCGTCCGCGTTTCTGAATCACTCAGTGTTCAGGGAACGCACGCGTTTGTCATTGAACTTGAGATCGATCAGTCTCAGCGCATCGCAGGGTCAGACACCATCCGCGCCTCATCGGTTGGGATTGTTGCGGTCGGGATGGTACTCACACTTGTCGTTTATCGACGCTTCCGCAATCGACTCGGTGCCTTGGCAGCGATACAAGAATCGCTCCGGCAAGTCCAGGCGGGTGAGAGAAGGACAGAATGCCTACGCGTGGGTGATACGCTTGGCGATGAGGCGCACGCATGGAACACCCTGCTTGACGAGCGGGATGAAGTTACGAATCAGGAAACGGCGAAAGAAATCGTGCAGGTCGCGCTCGGTGGCGGAGATTCACTCGGGCTTCCATCCGCCTGTAATGCGCTGAATCAGGCGATCGTGCTTGTTGATCAGGATCTTACGGTTTCATATGCCAACGGTGCGGCAGCGGTGATGCTCGGGGCAATCCGGGACGAGTTTGTCGGCATGAGTCTGAGTGATCTCGATCAGCACCCGAAGCTAGCTGAAACCGCAATGCAGATGTTCAACAACCAACTCTCAGCACGACAAACCGTCGAACTGGGGGACACTGGTGATCTGGAAGTGAGCGGATCAGTTCTTCGATCGAGCATGGCGCTCGTCGATGACGATGGCCTGAGTCGTGTGATCATCTTTATTGAGGATATCACGCAGCAGCGACTGTCAAGCCAGTCTCAGAACGCGTTCATCGCACAGGCAACACACGAACTCCGTACACCTCTGACGACGATCAGGCTGTACTGTGAAGAAGCGATTGACGCGGAAGAGGATGATACGCAGATCGTCGAGAAGTCGCTCAATGTGATATCCTCAGAAGCCCGGCGACTCGAGCGGATCGTTGGAGACATGCTCTGTGTCTCTGAGATCGAGGCGGGGTCTCTCACGATTCGGAAAGACAAGTTCCGGACGGAGCAGATCTTTGAGGAACTCCAGTTCGATTACGAAGCCCAAGCACGTGAGAAGTCGATCGAGTTGAGCTTCGATCTGCCACCGAAGTTCCCGACCATTGAGGCGGATCGTGACCGTCTCGGTCAGGCGTTACACAATATCCTGGGTAACGCGATCAAGTACACCCCGTCGGGCGGACAGGTGAGTGTCAACGCGAGCTTTGACGAGAATGACGCGATGACCGTTGAGATCAGCGATAACGGGATCGGTATCGATGAATCTCAGCAGGATCGAATCTTTGATCGATTTACACGTGCTGATGATCGAAGAATCGCCCACGTGACGGGATCGGGTCTCGGGCTTGCTCTCGCACGTCAAATCGCGAGATTGCACGGCGGTGATATCACACTTGAATCCGCGATCGATCAGGGCAGCACATTCACGTTCTTTATTCCTGGTAGCGCCGTGTCAACCAAGCAGGCAGCGTAAGGAGGCTTGGCGATGAAGATCGAGACAAGCCGACACGGGGCGGTCAGTGTGATCCGACCTGACGGACCGGTGATCAGTGAAGATGATGCGAATCTCTTTCGGAATGAGTCGTTCGTGGTGCTCGGTAGCACGCTCGGACGCTTTGTAGTCGATGCAAAAGAGATGACCTTCGTGGATTCAAACGGTCTTGAAGCGCTTGTAGATATCACGAAGGAGGTATCTGCGGGTGGTCATCAACTCAAGCTATGTGGCGTAAGTGATACGTTGAGAGAAATCCTGATGTTGACGGGATTAAGCAATGAGTTTCAGCAGTTCGAGGATATCCAGTCCGCCGTTCGGAGTTTCCTTTGAGTTTGAATGATCAGTCCAACCCGATTGATCCGACGCACGGGCACTCGATCCGTCGCGCGCAGCGTCCTCGACTTGTTGGTGAGGTGCTTGTCGGAGATGGGCACATCACAGAAGAGCAGCTCTCGAAAGCACTTGCAGAGCAGAAAGCTGCGGGGCAGATGCTCGGCGAGCTTCTCGTTGATCAGGGTACGATTTCAGGGAATGTTCTCGTTCATTCGCTTGCAAAGTGTTTGGGAGTTCCCGGTGTTCAACTCCGTCATGGTCTTATTGACCCGAATCTACTATCTCTGCTTGGGTCTGAAGAGGCGGAGCGTCTCAAAGCGATCCCGATGTTCCGTGTGCACGATATGCTCACTATGGCGATGGCTGAACCTCAGAGTCTGCCAACGATTGATCGCATCCGTGAACTGACCGGGATGCAGGTCCGCCCGGTACTCGCGTTGGAATCGAATATCCTTGAGTTTGTACATAAGTACGCTGAGGGCATGGTTGATGTTGACGCGTTCCTGACGAGTCTTGCAGAGTCTGACGTTGAGGTCGTTGAGCGTGAACAGATTGATGAAGGACCGACGACGGATCTCGATCAGATGGTCGAAGGATCCCCGATTGTCAACCTCGTCAACGTCGCATTGTTGACAGCGGTGAAGGATCGCGCCTCGGATATTCACATCGAGCCAAGCCATAACGGGACACGCGTTCGATACCGTATCGATGGCTCGTTGCGAGATCTGATGAAACCACCTCCCGGGATGCACGCTGCGATCGTTTCGCGCGTGAAGATCATTGGGAAGATGGATATTGCGGAGAAGCGACTTCCACAGGAAGGTCGTGTGCGGATCGTTGCTGAAGGACGTGAGATCGACTTGCGTGTATCAAGTATCCCGACACTGCTTGGCGAAAAACTAGTGATCCGAATTCTAGATAAGCAGAATCTCCGTGTACGAATGGAAGATCTAGGTTTCCGTCCTGAGGCGCTCGAAGCATTCCAACGCACGCTGCGCATGTCGCATGGGATGGTGCTCGTTACCGGTCCGACCGGTTCGGGTAAAACGACAACGCTCTACTCAGCGCTCGATCTTCTCCGAAGCCCAGAACTCAACATCGTGACAGTGGAAGATCCAGTCGAGTACCAACTCGATCTGATCAATCAGATCCAAGTCCATGATGCGATCGGTTTAAACTTTGCACGTACCCTGCGTTCGATTCTTCGACAAGACCCCGACACGATCATGATCGGCGAGATCCGCGACGAGGAAACTGCTCACGTTGCGGTTCAGGCTGCGCTTACTGGGCACGGTGTGTTGGCGACTTTGCATACGAACGATGCGCCGGGTGCGGTTGCTCGTCTATGTGACATGGGAGTTGAGCCATACCTTTTGAGCAGTGCGCTCAACGGCGTCGTCGCCCAGCGTCTTGCGCGGACGATCTGCTCGTCATGTTCGATGAAGTACTTCCCAAGTGAGATGGTACTTGAGGATGCGGGTATTCCGCATATGAACGGGAAGGCGTTCCGAAAGGGCGCGGGGTGCAGCAGTTGTCATGACTCGGGTTTCCAGGGACGAATGGGTATCTATGAGTTCATGGAGGTTACCCCTGAGCTTCGGCGTTTGGTCTACCGCAGTGCCCCGACACATGAACTCCGCGGGTTACTCAAAAGCCAAGGTCAGCTCTCACTCCGCGAAGAGGGAGTGCGTCTCGCGATTGATCAGGAGACGAGTCTTGAGGAAATCATACGAGTTACCCAGGTTGATGATGGTGAGGGAGACGAAACCATCGAGCCGAAGGGGGTAGCCGCATGAAGTTCAACTACGAAGCGTACAACAAGAGTGGTGCCCTCAAGACTGGAAATCTCGAAGCAACAAGCAAGGATGACGCGATCGAGCAACTCCGAAAGAAGGACTTGTACGTTACGTCGATTCATGAAGGCGGCCGGTCGAAAGCACAGCCGGTCAACGGTAAAGGAAAGTCTTGCAAGCGTTCATCTAAGGTCAGCGTGCGCGTCGTTGCAGAGTTTGCGAGAGAACTCTCGATTCTCATTTCGACCGGTACGCCACTGATTGATTCGATCTCCTCGATCGAGCGTCAGAGCAGCAATGAGTCATGGACGAAGGTGCTCAGAGATGTGCGACTTCGACTTGAAGAGGGTGATTCGTTGACGGCGGCTCTCGAATCCCACCCTGAGACCTTTGATGCGGTTTTCCGATCGCTCGTCGCTGCGGGGGAATCATCGGGGCACCTTGATTCAATGCTTCAACGGATCGCCGTGCTTACTCGGAAACAGGCTCAGATTCGATCGAGTCTGATTGGTGCGATGGTATATCCGTTCCTCCTGATCGGCGTAGCGGTCATCGTAGTAGGTTTGCTCATTGGCGTGGTTCTCCCCCGATTCGCAGGGATGTTTGAGACCCTTGATACAGAACTTCCCACATCGACAGCATTGCTGATGACAGTCTCTGACTTCGTTCGTGCCTACTGGTGGGGTGTTATCCCCGCAGTGATCGTTGGGATTGTGATACTGATCCGTTGGGTACGCAGCGAGAAGGGGGTCATGACACTTAGCGTATGGGCACTCAGTGTGCCAAAGCTCGGTGTCATTCAACGCTCATTCATGACGGCAAACATCTCTCGTTTGATGGGCGTTCTGCTTGAAGCGAAGGTGCCCATGCTCGATTCGATCGAGTTAACGAAGGAGTCGGTCTCGAATCCGAAGTATCGCGAACTCCTCAACAAGGCTGAGGAGGCAGTCACCCGTGGTGAGCCGATCAGCAGCGCGTTTGGGCAAGGCGATCTAATGGTCTCATCCGCTGTGGAAGCCGTCCGGAACGGTGAGCAGAGTGGTCGTCTGGCTGAGGTTCTGATGCACGTGTCCGACTACTTGGACGAGGACAACGATACGTTCGTGAAGTCCGCATCCTCTCTCATCGAGCCGGTGATCATGGTTGGGTTGGGTCTCATGGTAGGGTTCGTCGCGATCAGTATGTTCTTGCCATTGTTCGATCTGACAGCGGCTGCGGGCGGAGGTGCTCCATGATATCGAAGGTCAGAGTGCAACGATCTGCAATTGGTTTAGACATTGACGGTCACGAGTTCAAGGCAGTGCAACTTGAGCGTGATGGTCAAGAAAGTCGTGTTGCTGCGTGGGCGGTATTTCCTCGTTTGAATCAGGAAGATGTCACGCAAGATGCCTCCAATCCCCTTCCGGATCAGAAAGAGCTCGCGTGGGCAGCCTCCATTCTCAATCGCCGTGGATTCTCTGGGCGAGAAGTTTCGCTCGCGGTACCGTCGCGCTTCTGTACGCAACATCAGTTTGAACTCCCTCCAAAGGAGAGTGGGGCACCCATCGATGTGCTCGCAAAGGCTGAGGTTGCACGAGAGCGAAAATGTGATCCTCATGAGATTGAGTTAGGGCATTGGGCTCTTCCTCAGCGAGGCCGCACAACAGAAACTATGGCCATAGCGTGCACGCAGAAAACAATAAGAAGCATGGCGGATGGTGCACACGACGCAGGGCTTGAGGTCGTCGGTATTGATCTCTCCGAACTCACAGTTCTGCGTGCGGCACAGAGAAAACTACCTGATTCCTCCATGGATGGGAATCGTCCGATCCACGCGGTACTCCACTTCGGGTGGGGTCATTCCACGGTTGTCGTCACACTCGGTAACCAGCTCAGCTATGTCCGGCGCATCCACCAAGGAGCTCAATCCGTGTGGGAACAAGCTCGTGCGAAGTTCGGGTTGAGCGAGAACGGTGCGCGTGCTGTTCTGGGTGATATCGATATACATGATGGGGATGAGCAACTCAGCAAGATCCGTGCGGCTTGTTGGAAAAAAGCAAGCGCTCAGATTGCTTCTGAGCTGGATGTTGCGTTTGCATATGTTTCTCATGCGTTCCGGATGGCCCCAATGGGGCATATTGCTTTGTGCGGCTACGGCAGTCAAAGCCAGACACTCCGCACGCAACTCGATCAGATCATGGGTGTCCCTCTTGTTGATACAGCCGTGCCTGAGTTGCTTAATGCTGTGTCAGGGCAAGGCTCTGCATCCGTTGCATCACGACTTGTATACGCCTATGGATTGGCCGCGAGGTATGACGCATGACACACGACATTCCTTACGTCAACTTGTTGCCACTTCGAGAACGTCGGGCACGAATTCGGCGCAAGATGCTTATGCGCTGGTCCGCTGCGGTTGTAATTACTCTTGCATGCGTGGGTATCCCCGGGATCTATCTCGGCGGGAACGCCGCGCTGAGTGACCCGATGATCGGCGTCCAGATCGATCGTGTCCGATCACAGCTCGGTGCGAACGAAGCGGAGATCCCCCGCCTGCAGAAGCGAATCGCGGTTCTTGAGGAAAAAAAGCAAACCCTCGACCTCGTGCGCAACAAAATTAGCTGGCAAGATCTGTTTGCACACATCGTGAGCGTGAGTCACGATGAGATCCACTTTACCTCGCTCTTCGCTGAAGGCGGTGGGGTAGAGGGGGACGAGCCGATCAGGGTTCAAGTGGTCGGGGTGGCCTTATCACAGACAGATGCACGCTCATATGTCGTGGAGCTTGAATCGCTTGGGATCTTTGATCGTGTGGAGTTGCTGCGCACATCCCGTCAGGAACTCAGTGAGCAAGACATTATCGAGTTCCACATTGAAGCCGTTGTTGGTGAGAACGGGGGAGGAACACCATGAGTCGTGATCCCGCAATCGTCAAGATTCATGTCGCGGGTGGGATTCTGTGCGCCGCGATCGCATCGGCAGCAGTTGTTTTCGCGTATCAGTCGATCGAGAATCGTCGGGGTCTGTTTCTCAGCGCTCGCCATGAACTCACGACGATCCGCGCTGACCTTGATCAAGCAGTTGCCAAGCGCACTTCACTCGCACTCCGAGTGAATACACTCGAAGACTCAACGAGAGACGAGATGCATCTCTCAACTGTAAAACGTCTCAATCAGCGCACCGCAGAGATATCAAATATTGCTGAAACAGTCGGGGTGAGCATTGATACACTGCAGCCCGATTCGTTGATTGAAGATCGGCGTGTCCCGGTCCAGCCTCTGGATCTCGAAGGGTCCGCAAAAGCGAGTAATGTATCCGTTCTGCTTGATCGATTCGATCAGGAGATGCCGGACATGCACATCCAGGAAATTGAAATGACGAGCGAGTCACTCGGTAGCCAGCGGGTCCGATTACGGCTCCGGTTATACTGGTTTGTCGATCCTGCTGACAACTCTTGATTTTCTTTCTCAAACTCACTTGCACCCATCAGACACGTATTGGTTGTTGTTCACATGGGACTATCAACTGAACGAAAAGTGTTTGTCGCGGTATTGGTGGTTGCGGGCGCTGCGCTCGTGATCGATCGAGGAATACTCGGACCATCAGAAGCAACCGCATCGCTCGATATGCCGGGTGCCGAGACGCTCTCACCTGCGGGAGAGGTCTCCATCGCGCCGACCAAGCCCGCGAGTAAAGCCGATTCGATGGCGAAGATCCTGATGCAACGCATCGAGGGCATACCGTCGCAATCGGGTGATCACTCATTGAGTGGAGCATTCTCACTTGAGAAGTTTATGAAACCCGTGGCAAGCGATCAGGAGCAAGCTGCAGGGACATCTGAGGGTGAGCAACCCAAGATGCTCAATATCATCGCTGCAGATGTCCCCGAAATGCCCGCGCTGACAGCTGTGATGCCGGCAACAAACGGGGGAGGCGCCGTCCTGGACGGCAAGCTCGTTCGTGTAGGTGACTCGCTCGCTGGAGGATTTACGCTCGTCGAGGTCCGAGAACGAAGTGTTGTTCTTGAACTCAATGGAGTGATCTACCCACTCTTGATGCCCATGCAGAACCGTCCGTGATGGTTGTAAGGGCAATCGGGTGGAAGACATCCGTTGCCAAGGGTGCTTTCGTGAACTGGATGAAGAAATAGCCCGATGTGGTGTGTGGACAGATCAGCAGATTTGATTAGATCAAAGGACAGGAGAGCCAACATGCACGCAGCAATGAACTACAACAAGGGCACTCGTCGAAGTGCATTCAGCCTCATCGAACTCGTCATCGTCGTCGTGATCATCGGGATCATTGGCGCGATCGCGATCCCTCGTATGAGCCGTGGCGCCGCGGGCGCTGCTGATTCAGGTCTCGTCGCAGACCTCGCAGTGATGCGGAGCGCGATCGACCTATACAAGGCCGAGCATGGCGGGACACTCCCGACCTTCGCTGATATCGAAGACCAACTCACCACATACACAGATGATTCCGGTACCGCGAACGCGACCAAGACATCGACCTACTACCTTGGCCCATACCTCCGCGAGGTGCCCAAGCTCAAGGTCGGGTCGAACAAGGGGCTCGCAGGATTCGTCGCAACCCAGGGCGGCACTAGTGCGGGTTGGGTCTACAACGCAACCACCGGCGCAGTCAGTGCGAACCTCCCGGACACCGAACTCGATGTCCGCGGCGTCCAGTACAACGCGTATTGATCCATGATCTGTTGATCGTCCAATCCGCCCCGTCCTGCTTGCAGGGCGGGGTGTTCTGGTTTCTCGGAGGATCCCATGAACACACGTAACGGACACACACCCAACGCGTTCTCATTGATCGAGATGGTGCTCGTCGTATTTATCATGGGAATCATCGTCGCGATCGCGGCACCCAGGTTCGCGGACGCGGAGAGCGGGCGGAAACTCAGCTCCGCGAAGAAGACGCTCGAGAGCGATATCCAAACCATCAAGCTCAGGGCACGGGCAACGGGAAAAGACCATGTTATCGTGTTCTACCCAGACGATGAGATGTATGTCGTCTTTGAGGGACTCGATATCGATCGCGACAAGATCGCGTTTGCCCGCATCCTGACCGATGAACCCATCGGCGTTGAACTGTCCAGAACCAATATCGGCGGCGATCAGAACATCGTCGTGAACGCGTACGGGGAGTTAGAGGAAGACTTCTCAGTCGGGCTGCTGCAGAACGGGACGGAAGTTGTCGTTTCCTTTACGGGGACAGACTTTACTCGTGGAACAGTGACAGAGGTTGATACCGAAGCAGATGTGAAAACTGAAACCACGAGTCTTGTGGTCAGCGGGCTCGGCCTGGATGTCAGTGTCGACGCAAACGCAAGCGACGTTGCGAAGGGATCGCTGGACTGACCTGTGGGTGCTCACCATGTCATGTAAGAGAAATACCATTCTAACTGCACAAAACGCCCGTCGTGGTTTGACCATGATCGAAGCGGTGGTGAGTCTCACGATCATTTCCGTGCTTGTGCTCGGGCTGAGCAGCTCGGTGATGATCGGCGTCCGGGCGATGCCGACGGACACCGAACTGGGTGCACTCGATCGGGAGGTGCAGGAGATCTGCAACATGCTCCGCGATGACCTTGCCTCGGCAAAAGAGATCGATGAGCAGATCTCCGGCAATACCACGCGTTTGAATCTCAAGTTGATCGATACGGGTATCACCGGTGCCCACTCGGACATCCGCTGGGAGTTCATCGGCGATGCGAATATGATCCGCCGGCGTGTTGATGCTCGCTCATACGAGATCATCTCGTCGAACCTGGATGATTACGCGATCTCTGTCTCGGACACGGACACGCAGGTGCACTACGTGCATGTGCAGTTGCAATACAACGAATCCATCCAGCGGGTCTTTGAACTGCACGTGCAAACCCCATACGGACCCGAGTTGGAATGATGTTCAAGACAACCAACCTGCGACGCGGCATCACCATGGCAGAGACCATCGTCTCATCATTGCTCGTGGGTCTGGTGCTCGTGGGTACGATCCAGCTCGTTGCGCCGATCGTTCGATCGGGGAGTGTCATGAGCGACAAGCTCGTTGCCTCGAACCTTGCACGTGAACTGAGCGAAGAGATCGGTACCAAGTTTTTTACGTCCCAATCAGTTGATGATGTCGATCTGATCGGCACGGACGCAGGAGATACACGTGCGACGTACGACGACATCGATGATTACCATGGGTTGAACAACTCACCGCCACAGCTGTCGGATGGGCGTGTCATGACGCACCTGGGCGGATGGGCACGCATTGTGAAGGTGACCCACGTCGAACTGGCAGACCCTGATGCAGAGTCCGCAACATACACCGGACTCAAGCGTGTAAGTGTCACGGTGACCAAGGACGGTGTCACACTCGCACAGGATGTGACGCTGCATTCTCATGCTGCTGATCAGCTCGGGTTCGTATTGCAGGAATCGGAGTGATGATGCGATCAACGAACAAAGAGCGCGGATCGATTTATGTTCTCACCTTGTTGACCGTGGGCGCGGTGGGATCCATGGTCGTCATCGGGGTTTCACTCCGCACCTCAACGAGTGCCGAATCGACGATCACGGAGCAGATCAATCGCAACAACGATGGTGTGGCCACGGCTGCCGAGCTCGCGCTCGCGCAGATCAAGAGCGACGCGGATTGGTCTACGAACGCGCAAAAGGGTGTCGTGTTCTCCGATTTCACGCTCGGAAATCGCACCTACTCGAGCACGGTCGTGGATACGGACACGCTCGCGACTCCAACCGCCGATACCACGAACTATCGCGTGACCGTTACCTCCCAGCACGGCATCGCGAGTGAATCAGCGCGGTTCGATATCGAAGGCAACAAGATCGATTACCAAACGTACCTCGAATCGCTCGGTGTGGATGCGTACTGGCCGATGGATGAGGCATCGAAGAAGAATAAGGCCGACGAGGAAATCGATGATAGAGATGGCGATTACCCGGGAGAGAACATCGCGGGGATGGGGACTAACGACGAGGGCGGGGTCGTTCCAGTCTTTGCGAACGCATCGGATCACCTTGAGACTCCATATGACGATGCTTATGTCGATGACTCAGAAGGTACGATCTCATTCTGGATACGGAGAACGGGTACGAACGTATACGCATCCTACGGCGTATTCGGTCAAATCTTCGAACCCAGCGGCCGCCCGTCGTTCTCGATGATCTGCCTGAATGGGGCACTGTTTGTGTACCTCGACGACTCGGGCGGATACGACTACGATCACATGACATATACGGATGTGAATGTCACGTCACTCAACACCTGGCACCACATCGCGGTGACCTGGAAGACCACGGATGGTGTGGACATCTTCGTAGATGGATCGCGTGTGGTGAGCAACTCGTCCGCAACAGATCATTGGGACACCCTAGACGGAAGCGATGGTGAACAGCCCTTCCTGATCGGGGCGGGGTACGTCCTCGGATACTTCTCGTCACCGCTTGCAGGTTTTGAAGGCTCAATCGCTCGGTTCGCGATCCTCACGAATAAGCTCAATGACGCGCAGATCGCTGAACTCGCAGCAACCAAACCCGATGGGCTCGAGATGAGCATCGCCGATGGATCTTGGGTGCCGGTTTTCGAATAAGTGGGAGATTCGTGCGTTGCTTTACGCAGCTTCGCGGTAGTTCAGTGGCTTCTGTGCCTTTGCGCGAGCGACCATGTCATCGTAGATACTGAAATCGAGCGACAGGAACGGCTCAACCAGGTCCGGATCGAACTGGGTCCCGGCGCATTTGCGGAACTCCGCGAAGACCTTCTCGCGTGGCAGCCCTGAGCGATACGCACGGTTCGAGGACATCGCGTCGAACGTGTCCGCAAGTGCCATGATTCGCGCCATCTTGGGGATGTCCTCGCCCGCGAGCCCCGCTGGGTACCCGTTCCCATCCCATCGCTCATGATGGTGCAGCACACCCGGGAGCAGGTCGTGCAAATCGGGGATGTCCTTGATGATCTCGTACCCGATCGTGGGGTGCATCTTGATGAGCTCGAACTCTTCATCCGTCAATCGCGATGGTTTACAGAGGACGTCTTCGGGGACGCCGATCTTCCCGAGATCGTGGACGAGCCCTGAGATACGGACACGTTCTGCTTCTTCTTCACTGAACCCGACCTTGAGCGCGAGCATCGAAGAAAGCATCGCGACCCGTTCCGAGTGGCCTCGGGTGTACTGGTCCTTTGCATCGATCGCGCCCGAGAGTGCCTTGATCGTGCCCATAAACGTCAGGTGCTGACGATGGTAGAGTTCCGCATTCTCAAGCGCGGCACCGAGCATCCCGGAGATCGATTCCATGAGCTTGGTCTCATGGCTTGAGACCTGCGGGTCATCGCCGCCCTTGCCGCCCACGATGAGGAACCCGAGCTGAACCCCGTCGCGGGTCAGAGGGTGCACAAGAATCTGCGGCTCGAGATCTTGGAACTCGAGCGGGACGGAGTAGATCTCCGTCGTGTCCGCATACCCGAGGGGTTGATTTGATCCGATGTGTTCGAGGATGTACGACGTCTGCTCATCTGTAAAGCAACAGACACCAGCCTGAAAGAGACTCTGAGGGAGTACCGCGAGCACGTCATGATCCTCATGGATGCAGCACGCGACCCACTTGAAATCATGCGTCGCAGCGATCTCACTGATCCCGTCCTCGATGATTCCCTGGGGTTCGTTGAGCGCACCCATAGATGAACCAAGGTCCTGGAGCGCTGTCACGACCTCATAGGACTCACCGAGTTGCTCGCTGAAGAGTTCGATTGTTTCCGCATTCTTTCGGAGTTCACGGTTATCCGCGAGCATCCAATCGAGCGTTTCTTTCATGTGCGTGGCGTGGGAGCCGTGGAACTTGGCGCGATCACGCAGCACATGCAGGAGCGCTTTGGTCTGGAGTTGGTTCCCCTTGCACCCTTACTCTACGAGGTCACTCGTAAGCACCTCAGGACTGAATCCGATGAGTGCGAAATAGCCCGTTCTTCGATTGCGATGTTCTTCAGGGAATGGGAACACCCAAACACCCGGCGAGACTTCGAGTGCATTGAAATCTTCATTCGTCGCCCAGATCATCGCAGATTCAGCCATCATCATGCGGAACGGGCGAGAACTTAACCACATTCCCAAGATGCCCGGTGCGATCGGGTCCTCGATCGGCATCCCGTTCAGATCGAGACGCCAACCGACGAGCCCAAGTTGGATGCACCGATCGATGAACGTTTGAGGGAATGGAGATTGGATCTTTGCTTCGCGGCGGATATTCATGCGGCCATGCCTTCGCTTTCGCCGTTCACGATTGCGTTAATGTCCTTCAGCAAGTCCTTCGCACTAAACGGCTTTGAGAGCAGTTTCTTGACAGATGGGAGCTTCGCGATCTCATCCTCAACCGTGTACCCACGCGCGGTGAGCATGATGATCGGGATGTCTTTTCCGACTTCGTTCGTGGACAGTTGTTGTGCGAGCTCAATCCCTGAGAGGTAAGGCATCTGCAGATCCGTCACGATCGCGCTCGGTTTCCGCTCGAGTGCTGTCTTGAACGCCATCTCGCCGTCTTCGACGACCACGACGTCATACCCAGCTCGCTTGAGCTTATGGGAGATGATGTGCGTGATGTGCGGCTCGTCATCTGCAAGCAGGATCAGATGGTTACTCATAGGAAAACTCCGATGGCACGAATAAGAAAGACCTATCTCAAGCAACATCGGAATATTTAGGGACACACTTCGTCGCGATCTCAGGATTTCAACTCTGAGAGGAGTGATCGGACATCACATGCCCAGGCGGTGGCAATCGGAGATATCGGGCGAGGTAACGCGTCCCGATCATGAACGGGATCGTGTCCAGAAGCGCCATCGAGAGTTTGAAAACATACCCCGTGAGGATAAACACCATGAGCTGCCCAAATACGGGATGGTCATTGCTTATCGGAAGTGCGTTCGCATAGTAGTGCGTGATCAGAATCACCGCGGTGGTGTCGACGAGTTGGCTTACTAATGTCGACCCGTTATTCCGCAGCCAAAGGTGCTTGCCTCGTGTCAGGCGCTTCCAGAAATGAAATACGTGCACATCAACGAGTTGTGCGACGAGATACGCAATCATGGAAGCCGTCACCGCACCAAACGCCAGGGCACGTACCTCATAAAACACGGGCAATCGATCCGCTGCATCTCGAAGAACTTCCCCATCTTGAGTGGGCTCGAAACCTGGGAGCGCCCCGCCGATCCAGAGGATGAACACAACCCACAGGTTCAGGACAAGCCCGATCCATACCACGAGGTTCGCGCGTCTGCGTCCGTATAACTCGGAAATGAAATCCGTGCACAAGAACGTCAGGGGATATGGGAGCACCCCGACCGCGACCGCGAAGATCAGCGGCACCCCACCGAGGGTCAGGGTTTCGCCATCGGATCCGGAGAACTCGAAGAGTTTGATGAATCTCGTGATCCCGAGGATGTTGAGCATCGCGAGGGTGCCGAGGAACAATCCCGCGAAGAGAAGGAAGAGACCCTCCCGGCGTCGATGCAGGATCAGCGTCGGGAGCTCGTCGAGCCCCTCATATCGGTGCTGATGCGTCGGGAGTGGTTCATCAAGGTGATCATGCATGGTTTCAGAGGATATCACTGGATTCGATCCAGCAGCGGGATCGGACGCGTGATACAGTATCGGTATGACAGTTGAAACCACGGAACAGGTCGAGACTCCCGCTGAAAACGCCCAGAATCAGGATGATTCCGTTCAGGCGGATACGCAGCACGAACCCACGGTTGAGTTGGAGACCATTATCGCCCCGATCGAGGCGATGCTCGTCAGTACCGATCGTCCCCTCAAGGCACTCGCACTCGTGGATGCGATCAGCGCCCATCTCGATGTGCAGTTGAAAAACACGGATGTCGCTGCGGCGGTTGAGCAACTCAATAGCCAGTATCTTGTGTCCGGGCGGGCGTTTACGATCGAATCGGTCTCCGGCGGGTATCGCATGATGACACGCCCAGAGCACGCACCCGTGATCGCGGCGATGCACCGTTCTCGCGCCTCAACTCGATTATCTAAACCCGCGCTCGAGACCCTCGCAATTATCGCATATCGCCAGCCGATCACGCGTGCGGAACTCGAAGCGATCCGAGGCGTGGCTTGCGGCGAGGTCGTCCGGTCTCTTATGGAACGCAAAATGGTCAAGATCACCGGTCGGGCGGAGGAACTCGGGCGTCCCATGCTTTACGGCACGACGCGCCAGTTTTTGGATACTTTCGGGCTCTCCAGCGTGAAAGATCTGCCCAAACCCGAGGAGTTTGCCGATCAAATGGTGCAGCAGGACATCTGATTTTGTCCTGTCTCAGTTCACACGGAGAACCAGATATGCACCTCACGACCCGTCGAGTCTTCCTGATCCTGATCGTTGCTTCACTCTGCCTTCCCCTCGTCGGGTGCGGCGGTGCAGGGAAGAGCATCGTTCGAGGACGCGTCGTTGCAGGAACAGTGGGGCAGGCTGTCGCTGTTTCTCCCGAAGACGAACGTCTTCAGGAAGAGGGACTCCCACAGATGGAAGTGGTCGTCATGAGCAAGGGTGGGAGCGCCTCGCAAGGCAGGGGCGTCTATGCACGAGCCACTTCTGACGAACGAGGCGACTTTGAACTCGTGTTCCCCGGCGGAACTTTCCCGAGCGATGTCGTCACGATCCAAGTCAAAGGCGAGGACGTGTTCACCGCTCGATCGACGACGTACATGCCCACCGGTGGTGGCAGTTTGTTGTGCATTGTGATCCCCAGACCCGGATATGTTCGTCCTGAACAGAACCTCGAGCCCCAAAAGTGAGTATCTGTAGAGTGTGAGCACGCTCCATTCCCATCATGCTCGCTTGAGGAAGGCTGATACTGATCAACCCGACTCTTTCGACTCGGCACAATCCAACACATCCAACGAACAACCAGTACGTCGCGAATCCAAGCTGACGTTCGGCGGTTTAATCTACATCGGTGTCACCGTCTTCCTCGCGATTGGTGCGGTTAACTCACAGAACAATCTACTGTTCTGGCTCTTCGGGGTCGCGATTGCCACAATCATCGTGTCCGGGCTATTTTCCGGCAACGCGCTGATGAGAACCCAACTCCGCGCACGGGTACTCAACGAGGTGCACGCGGGGCAGCCGCAACGATTGCATTACTCCATCCGGAATAAGTCGTCGATCTTCCCGGTTTTCGCATGTTTGATCAGCGAAGAATCCAAGAAGGCCCAACTCGTAGGCAAGCGGGTCCCCGCGAGCGTGGTTCACGTCGCACCCCGAAGCAGCGCGAGCGCGTACGGATCCTTCACGCCCAAGAGGAGAGGCCGGTACGTTTTCCGACAGATCCGACTTTCGACTCGTTTCCCGTTCGGATTGATGCAGAAATCATTGATCTTTGAGCAACCCCGCCCGCTGCTCGTGCTCCCGCCAGCGATCAGCCTCAAACGCGATTTACTCAATGCGACCCCAGCGCATGGCGAGCAGGTCCTTCGTAAAGCCCGGCGTGGTGGTCAGAGTAACGAGCTCTGGGGTCTTCGTGAATATCGCGCGGGTGATCCGCGACGTCGTATCTCCTGGAAACACAGCGCCCGCCGTGGCGATCTGGTCGTGGTCGAGCAAGCCGAGTCATTCGCGATGCGTTTCTGGATCATGATCGTTGAACCGTACGAACTCGATGAGATCGGGAGAGTCCACACCGAACGCGCGATCGCGATCGCCGCGGCGTTGTTCGAGCAAGCAGGAACCCAGAGCACCCCGATCGGGCTCTGGTATCCACAGCGATCGGTGCGGTTCGACCCGCTCACCGGACGAGCGCAGGCCGGGCGTGCGATCCGTTCGCTTGCGCTGCTCGATCTTGATGAGGATGCGGTTTCGGTATCCCCAGCCCCGGTACGGACGCGCGATCGGGTGATCCTGATCCAACGTGGGACGAAGTTGCCCCATCGCGTCTCGGCTTCGCGCATCATCGACACGGACTATCCTGACTCGTGGTTGCATCGCTCGGACTCACTCCCTGAAGTGTTGAGGGAGCCCTCATGAGTCGTTCGGATCGCACAACCCGCACCGTTGCGGAGATGTTCAGGGCAGCTTTGTTCTGGGCGATACTCGGCGCGATGCTGAGTTTTTCAGTTGCGGAACTGAATCCTGTGTACTTTGTGGGGTTCGTCGGCGCGATGCTTGTGGCGTGGTTCGCGTCCGTGCGTCCTGCCCGCCCCGCGCCGCGGAAAGTCATTAACACGATCCTGCTGCTCGTGATCACCATCGCGGGGGTTGAGACCCTTCGCTCGGGTGTCGGGGTGAGCGCCTTCGCGGTGTATGTTGCGCTACTGCTCGTAGTGAAGCTGCTCGATCTGCGAGGACCTAAGGACGAGGGGCAGGTACTTGTACTCTGTCTCTCGATTTTGGTTGCTGCGGTGCTGACAAGCAACAGTTTTCTCACGGGATCGATGATGCTCATCGAGAGCGTACTTCTTCTCCGTGCGTTTGTGCTCTTTCAGATGTACACGGTAGTGAAACTCGGACGATCCCCGAGCTCACGCGTGAACCGTAGAGCGAAGATAGACATCCGCTCGATGATGCTCGGCGCGGGATTTCTTTGTGTTCTGATCGCTGGCGTGTTGTTTGTTGTCCTTCCACGCAACGTTGGGAGTCAAGCGTTCGGTCAATGGGGCGCAGCTCGTTCTGTCTCCGGGTTCACGGACGAGGTGGAACTCGGAAGACCGGGTCGGATCACGATGTCCTCGACGCCGGTATTCGATATGACCGTGCGGAATCGCGATGGGATGAACGTTGGTGAAGAAAACGGGCAGCCGATCTATCTTCGCGGTGCGGTGCTTGAGGAGTACCAATCTGGGAACTGGTCCAGAAGTTCCGTGATGCGTGTCCCGCTTGCTGAGAGGCCGCAGTTCTTCACTGCAAATACCACGCTCAAACCCCGCGATCGAGGGGATTACTCCCGATGGGATCATCAGTACGAGATCGCGTTGCGGAGTGTTTCTGACGGACCGGTGTACCTGTTCACGCCCTGGCGCCCGGTTGAGTTCGATACGATGAACCAACCCATGCGTCTCGGGTATGACTTCAAACGCGGGCTGTTCATGAAGGATGGCGTGGGGCGATCGACACTTCAGTACGCGGTCCGGACCGTCAACGATTCATTCCGTCCGACCGAGATGCTTGACGGTGCAGAGCGACGGTTTGTGGATCTTGTGGTTATCAACGAGCGGGTTTCTCAACGCGCCTATGAGATCGTCCGCGACGGTGGGGTCGAGCCTGATCCGAATCTGCGTCCGATACAGATGGACGCTGCAGCGGTGCGGCTGCTTGAAACGCATTTACGCACACAGTACAAGTACACCCTTGACGCCCTCCCAGTCCCTCCAGGACGAGATGCGACGGAGTGGTTCCTCTTTGACCGCAGGCAAGGACATTGCGAGTACTACGCCTCCGCTTTGACACTGATGTGCAGGTCGATCGGGGTCCAGGCGCGCGTAGTGACAGGGTACATCGCTTCGGATTTCAACTCGGTGACAGGGCAGTACATCGTTCGCGAGAGCAACGCGCACGCATGGGTGGAAGCGGAAATCGCACCTGATCACTGGCGTACGTACGACGGCACCCCGCCGGGTGATTTCCATGATCTCCACGTCCCCGATCCCAGCCTGATGCGATCGATTGCAAAGCTCTACGAGTCAGTTGAGTTCCTTTGGGGCCGCGTGGTCGTGGGATACGACTCAGATGCACGCGATCAGATTGTCGGCTCGAACATGGGTGATTTCGGACTCGCTCACTTGAGCGATCGCTTACTCGCTCGATTCGCTGCAGGAAGGGCCAAGCTGATCACCCGCGCCGCGGTCGTCGCAGTCATCGTATTTTCAGCGTCGATGTTCCTTGGGATCCTCCTCACGAGAACCGAATCTGTGTCGAATCTCGTCCGAGAGGTACTTGCTCTGATCTTTGCACGCTTCGGATTGAGTTCGTTCGCACGCACTGAACATGAGGAACCGGTTGACATGCTCGAACACGCGGTCGAGTCCGCATTGGAATCGAACCAGATTCCCCGCCCGAGTTGGCAGCCACTCAGGCAGCACCTGCTCAATCATCAGGAGTTCATCGCGCAGCGATCGGATCTATCCAAGGCATTGTGGGAGTCCGCGGATCTGATCTATCAATCCAGGTTCAGCCGCTCGCCTTCTGTTGCGACGACCCACCTCAATGAGTTGGTTCAAATCCTCCGCACGTACGAGAACGTCGCTCAAGCGACATGCGCCGCGTCAGAAGAGCGGATCTGAGGCATGACGATCAATCTGATGTACCGAAGAGCCGATTGACACGGGTACCGAACCAGAGTCGAAAGGATCTGCTGTGCCTGCAAATCGCTCCCGTACTGATCGTTGGAAAGACAGCCTGCATCGTATCTACGAGCGAGGCGGCGGCTTGGAGTTCGCGATCAAGCACGACAAGCAGAAGGATGGAGTCAAGGACCTAGTCTGGCGCGTCAAGCTACTCGATCTCTCGGAGACTGACATGGTCGTCGAGCATCCCGGCGCGATGGGGCAGGCGTTCCGCATTGACGAAGGGATCAACCTCGTCGGGATGATGTCCGTGGGACAGAACCGGTGGATGTTCGACACGCAGGTCATCGGCAAAACCGAGAACCAGACCCGTCACGGAAGCTTCCCCGCGCTGCGGATCAGGATGCCTGAAAAAGTTGTGCGCTGCATGCGTCGCAATGCTGAACGCACCTCGATCGCGCACCTTGATCTCCCGAGTGTTGAGTGTTGGAAACTGCTCGACCCGATGAGCGCCGCGCCGATCGAAGTGGCGAATCGTGTACAGATCGAGGAACTGCATCGTTCTGGTGAAACCGCGAACGCGAGTTCGGACCCGATGGCGCTCCCGAGTGTCGGTCCCAAGTTCGAAGCCCGTCTCGCCAACCTTGGCGGCGGCGGTGTCGGTTTGATCGTCCCACAGGAGTATCGCGCTGAGATCGATTCCGGATCCATCTTCTGGCTCCGTATGGATCTCCGTCCCGCGATCCCCGCGCCGCTCGTCCTGACGACCAAGCTCGCGCATTCGCACATCGATTCCGCGCAGAACACAATTGCGGGGATGGCTTTCGAGTTCGGCTACAACAATCAGCACAAGGGATTCGTTGTGCAGCAGATCTCGCGGTACCTCGGTTCATTGCAAGAGCAACGCAAGGCTGCGTAAAACAAGCACAAACTCAGCCTCATGAAAAAACCCGCTCAAACGAGCGGGTTTTCATTTGGGTGTAGTGTGTGATTACCAAGAGTTCCCAACGGAATGCATGACCGGGTTGTCGACAACGATGACGCTTGCATCGCCGTCTTGGGATTCGAGGTAGATCGAGTTTGTGCCGTCGTTCCAGATCCCTGTCCAATGCCCAACCTTCGGAAGCGAGTGATCAACAATGCCGTATCGGGAGTTGAAGGATGTCTTGCCGCGTGGTGCGACGAGCTCGAAGGTCCCTCCGGATTGGGGACCGGTGACGAGCGTGACATCGCCGCCGTTGGACATCGCGTAGATCTCTTCGACCTGCTCTTTGTCTGTCCGGATCTCGATGTGACCGCCAGCCATTTCCTCATCGCCGGAGACGACACGGATTGCGCCCTCGATCCCAACGATGACGACCTTGCCGCCCGCGTTGCGGACTTCGATCCCATCACATTGTGGGATGTTCACGGTCAGATCGATCGGTGGTCGATACCCCTCGACCGCCAGATCAGTGGGGATGACGGAGAGTGTGGAGAGTTCGCCGTTGTGGGTGTGGATCGCTTTGAAGTACTCGCCGACAGGATCAAAATCGAATCCCTGGCGTGCTGCACGCCAACGGAGCCGGTGCTCCTGTTGAACGCGAAACGTAATGTGTGCTTGTTCATGCGATGGCTTGGCAACCACGCGCACCTTCCCGTATGGGTTCTCCACGACAACCGCGTTCAGACGCCCGATGACGACGGCATCGCCTTGGATGGGAACGGTATGAGCGAGTTCGTTCGCTGCCATTCGAGCTCGCAATCCGCCCATCCGGGTACACCCCGTGAGGGTGACAGCAGCGAGCGAAGCGAGGATGATGATTGACCTGGTCTTGAACATGCCGTGCGTTCCTTGATTTCCCTGTGGGTTCAACCCCGGTAAGGGGTGGTTGTGCATCATTCTGGTACGAAATGAGCGGGCTGGTGTTCTCGTATCACGCGGATGAGTTGCTAAGATAGTGCTTCGTCAGGCGTTCGGGGGGCCGAACACCTGGGAACAATACGCATTTCCACCCGCCGGGCGTGCTTTTCATGCCCTCTGATCGGGTGTCTTTCGGATTTATCGGTTCATGAGCGTTGCTGCTTGCATTCCTTTTTCATCTCTGACCCACCTTTGCTGGGGATCATGATTCATCCCTGAGTCCTCATCGAGATAACGCAGCGTTGAACCCTGACAGACCGAGACACCGATCTCTGAGACATGTTCTCGCGGGTGCTTTCAGCTTGTGTGCACGAACCCACGTGACACACAGGCCATGAGGCAAATCGTTGACATACATCACGTCACTCCAAATGGTTGTGAGTCCAGTGCTTGCGCAAGACGGTACGTCAAGCGTTGGCGGGGCAATGGCCCTCATTGTCGGACTCGTCGCGCTGCTCGTTGGTCTCGGTCTCGGATACGCGATCGCGGTCCTCATGGGCGGCAAGAAGGTCGAACGACTCAAAACGGAAGCGGAAGTGCTCGCAAGCCGGGCAAAAGAAGACGCCCAGAACGCTGCGGACAAAATCCTGATCGAAGCTGATCGCAAGGCCCTGGAACGCAAGGAAGCGGTCGACAAGGAACTCGAGTCTGCCCGGAATGAGCAGCGAGAGTTTGAGCGTCGTCTCGCGAAACGTGAAGACCTGCTCGATCGCAAGGAAGAGACGGTTTCGCTCAAGGAGAAGACCCTGAGCGATCGCAGCGATCAACTCGACAAGGATCGTCATCGCCTTGAATCTCGTGAATCTGAACTCTCGGAACTCAAAGATAAGCAGCAACGCGAACTCGAACGCGTATCTCAGCTCGATCGCGGACAAGCGAAAGAGCTTCTCTTGGAGCGCGTCGCAGAGCAGAACCGCGCCGAGATGGGGCGTGTGACACGTCAGATCATCGAAGAAGCAGAAGACAACGCGAAGGATGAAGCGAAAGAGATCCTCATCAACGCGATCCAGCGCTACGCGAACGAGCACTCCTCGGAAACAACCGTCCGGACGGTCGCAATCCCATCGGACGACATGAAGGGGCGGATCATCGGACGCGAGGGACGCAATATCCGCGCGATCGAAAAAGCAACCGGCGCGGACATCATCGTCGACGATACGCCCGGCGTGATCGTCGTTTCGTGCTTCGACAAGGTCCGTCAGGCGATCGCGGTTGAATCGCTCGAGCGTCTTATCGCGGACGGACGCATGCACCCGACCCGGATCGAAGAGGTCGTTGAGAAGGTCGGCAAAGAGGTTCAGGAGAAGATTGTCAAGGCTGGAAAAGACGCGGCGGTCGAGCTCGGGCTCAAGGGGTTGCACCCGAAAATCGTCGAAGCGATGGGGCGCCTGACATACCGCACGAGTTACGGTCAGAACGTGCTTAAGCACTCGATGGAGGTCGCGTACCTCTGTCAGATCATCGCGGATCAGTTGGGTCTTGACGGCAAGCTCGCGAAGCGGTGCGGGTTCCTCCACGACATCGGCAAGGCGATGGACCACGAGATGGAAGGCGGGCACCCCAAGATCGGGATGGACTTCGCACGCCAGTACGGTGAGAAGGAAGAAGCCGTCCTCAACGCGATCGGTGCGCACCACGCGGACATGCCTTCGACGACCTGGTACACCCCGATCGTTATGGCCGCGGACGCAGTCAGCGCCGCTCGCCCCGGTGCTCGACGTGAATCGATGGAGCGGTACATCCAGCGCCTCAATGAACTCCAGGACATTGCGCTCGCGATCCCTGGTGTTTCGGAAGCCTACGCGGTGCAGGCCGGTCGCGAGGTTCGTGTGATGATCGACGCGGATCGCGTCAGCGATGACGAGTCGTACCTCATCGCTCATGAGATCGCGAAGCGCGTCTCCAATGAGATGACTTTCCCAGGCGAGATCCGCGTAACGGTGCTGCGTGAGACCCGCGCCATCGAGATCGCGCGTTAACGCATCATCAGTCCAATCAAGACAATCGGAAGCAGACGCGCATCAACCAGATCGCGTCTGTTTTTCATGGCATGTGTGAAGAGGACGCTGACGACGACCAAAATTGAGATCATGCTCGTTGTCAATGTTTCTGTGCTCGTGATCCAGAGGCAGACAGAGCCAGTAAGCATGATGACGATTGCCAACTGCCATGCACGAGAGACACCCAGGAGGACAGGGAGTGAATGCGTCTGATAAAGCTCGTCGCTCTCGACGTCATCGAGATCGCACAGGATTGCATCCGCGGAAACGATCAACCAGATTGCACTCAGACTCCACAAGACACTAGGTCTTGGGTGCGAGATCAGATTATGATCATTGCCCCACAGAACTGCGACGACGAGTGCAAGGTGGGCGCTGGAGATGAAGAAGGATTTGAGAGCCGGGAGATCCTTCAACCGAGCTTTTCCCGGGGTCGCAGCACGCCCGGCGTATGCATACACACCGATCAACGCACCCAAGGGGATCAGAGCGAGCAACGGAGAGATGATGAACCCGAGCACGATCGCGATGATCAGTTCAAGTACGATCAAAGCACGGATGGACTTCGCGTATCGTGCGCAGAATAATGCCCGATCGGGGAGTGCGATCGCATCCGCGGGGTCCTGCCGGGCATCCGTGAGCTTGACCCGATCAAGCAGGTAGCATGCGTTCGCGATCAAGAGGATGAACGCGATCGTAACTGAGTTCGGAACGGGTAGGTTCAGAGATAGGTGTGCCAGCAGATAGACCCCGAGCGTGTACATCGCGGGGTAGAGCGCGAGATGACTCAGGTTGGACGCAATCGAGTTGAGTCGGTTTGATCGCGTCAACGCCGGTTCGTCCATGCCCAATGCAAGGCGCGATCCATAACCACGATCTCCTGCTCGTTGAGGATTTCCTGCGCCAGTCGTTGCATCGCGAGGCGCTGGGTGTCTGTCCGCAGTTCGTTCAAGATCTGCTTTCGTTCTTGGGCACTCGGTTCGCGCGCGGCGACGATGTCCTCAACATACACCACGACGTACCCCGACTCAGTGCTCATTACTTCTGAGCATGTCCCGATTGAGGTCCTGGGGAGTGAGGCGAGGAGCGCTGCTGGGTATCCGAGTGACGCGGGATTCAGCGAGGAGATGAGACCGCCCCGCTCTGACGAGGGGTGGGCAGATGACTCGGCGCATGCTTCTGCGAAGACCCAAGGACGAGCTTGCTCAGGACTCTGAAGCACACGTGTTCGCACTGATTGTGCCGATTCGGGTGTCACCGAGGCGAATAGTCGCACCCGGTAGGTTGTTCCGAATGCGGATTGCATCGCACGTTCCTGCTGGGCATTGGAGGGCTCAGGAGAACCAACCAAAGCACGCAACATCGCGGAACGGCGGAGCAGGTTCTCGAATCGGACAGGCCCGAGTCCTCGATTCGCTCGGAGTCGATCGAGGACGTCCATGCTGCGTGCGGCATTCGAGTCGAACCCAAGTGTCTCGCCGAGCAAGGCCCGTTCTTGTGCGAGAAGATCGTTCGTGATCTGAATCCCTTGCTCTGTGCATCGTTTCTCGAGTTCACGATCGAGTATCGCCTCACGGAGAATCTCGTCGCCTCCGAACTCGTCAAGGGCGGGTTGCACCACGTCTCGAAGGATCGCGATGCCGTTCAAGATTGCAATCGGGCGCTGAGACGTGGGTTGAGTTGGGGTTGCCCGGTTCTGGGAAGATGTGCAACCGATCAGGATTGCGAGCGGAACAAGGAACGATGCGAGTTGGATCGTGCGGTGCATACACCATTCGAGCCGATGGAATGGTTCAGGTCAACCGATTGGTCCGAACTTGCGTATGGTGGAGTGCATGACGATCACCCGAACCGAATCCGATTCAGTCTCAAGCGAGCGCGAACGCACGATGGCGCATGCACGCGGGATCGCGGGTGATCCTCCTACCCCCCGTCTTCGCTCGATCGTGTGCCCGTTTTGTGGTATTGTCACCCCGGACGGGGGACGGTGCGAGGGATGTTCTGGACGCTTTGATCCGCTGAGCCGACAGGCCACGCAGAACCAGATGGGCCCTTGGGAGATCCGGGACGAGAAGAGCCCGTTTCGTCCGGGGTGCAGTTACGCGACGCTTGCACGATTGATTGATCAGGGCATCGTCAAAGAGAAGACGGTGCTGCGAGGCCCGAGCACGCGTCAGTTCTGGATGCTCGCGCAAGACACGCCCGGAGTGGGGCATCGGTTTGGTCGATGCCACAACTGCAAGGCGGAGGTCAAACGAGACGCGTTCTCGTGTCCGCGTTGTGAGTCTTCCTTTGAGGTTGAGCGGGATCGTCAGCATCTCGGGGTTGGACCTGCACGCCCGCTTCCGGGTCAGGGATTGCCCGAAGTGCTTGCGTTGCATGCGGAACCCGCGACGGTGCCGAGCAATCAACCCGTTGCATCAGCCCCGATCCAGATGCCCGGTGCACCCGATCGTTCGCACCCGACGGGAACCGGGGCTGAGCCCGATCCGGATGCCCGGCGTCGCGTGGAGGAATCCCTTCGATTGGTAGAGGTTTGGCGATCCAAAGCATCCCATGACCGTCAGCACGCGTGGGCAGTCATGATCATTTCTTCACTCATTACACTCGCGGCGCTGGGATATGTGTTTTTCCGTGGATCTGGGGGGGCGGACATGGAAAATGCATCCAAAGTCGTGAGTCAAAGCGAATAGTCTGGTATATTCGGCGTGTTCTCTACACGATTGAACGTCTTATCTCATGCAGAAACAGAACTCTAGTTTGCGGGGGCGACACAGAGCCGATGGGTTCACGTTGATCGAGCTCCTCGTGGTGATCGCGATCATTGCGCTGTTGATTGGTATCCTGCTCCCTGCATTGGGTGGCGCGATCAGTTCCTCGCGAACCCTCAAGTGTCAGGTCAACATGCGATCAATGGGGCAGGCCGCGATGACATACAGCGGGGACTATCGCGATGCGATCCCCGCGTTCAACTGGAAACCCGGTTCGTACGACACGCCGTATGATGACCTGCGTGGCGCAAGTAATGATCGAGAGACCTCACGGTATCAAGCGGTGAGTCTCATCCGAGATTTCGTAGGCAATCCGTTCATTCCACGCGCGAGCGGCGGCAATAACTGGTTCAGTAATCTGTGGTTCTCGCATCTCGTGTACGTAGATTACCTGAGCGGGAACCTTGAGGAACCCACCGCGGCGTGCCCTGAAGATGATCAACAGGTAGAGCGTGCAGAGACGCCTTCGAGTGATTACGCGACGAATCAACTCTACAGAAAGTTTGAGAGTTCATACGAGACGAGCATCGTCGCGTACTCCGTTGATCGCATGACGAACTCGCTCAGCCCCATCGAGCAACACAACGAGAACTGGTCTACGTTCAATCGGGCACCCTCGTACATCGATACGCGAAGATACACAGAAGTCGTGTTCACATCAGGCAAAGCCCATATGTTTGACACGTTCGATCGACACTTTGCTGAAGATCCCGATTACTTCTTCTTTGAACCCAACGCGCGTCAGCCGATCCTTTTCTTTGATGGGTCTGTATCGGTAGAGAATACAAATGATTCCAACCCTGGGTATCAGCCGTTGGATCCGTCGAGTGATGATCCAACCCTCATACGAGCGTCGAGCAGCGCGGAGTTCTACCCGGGGTATTACCGATGGACACGGGGCGGGCTCCGTGGGATTGATTTCGGGGGGAGTGAGATCTGGACGGGGCAATCTCGGCCTTGATCGGGTTGTATGAACCTACTTTCGTGACGAGTGGGGCGGGCGTATCTCCAATATCTTGGATGACTCTTATGGATCGATGTCTACCATTGCATCGGTTTTCACTGAACTTCCCTGATGAGGAGTCGATCCATGAGCTCAGATAGAACTCTCAATGTTTTGGTCGCGGATAAGTTCGATGCCGGGTGTATCGCGGGGCTCGAGCAACTCGGTTGCAATGTCCATGTCGATCCCGATCTCGGACCGGACACATTAGTGAACGCGATCAAGGCAACAGAGGCACAGGTGCTTTGTGTTCGATCGACAAAGGTGCCTGCGGCTGTGATCGAGGGCGTGGATTCGCTCAAGCTCATCATCCGAGGCGGTGCGGGGTATGACAACATCGACACCGATGCTGCAGGTGCAAAGGGGATCCCTGTGTGCAACTGCCCCGGCATGAACGCGGTCGCGGTCGCGGAACTCGCGATCGGGCACATCCTGAACCTCGATCGCCGAATCTCTGCTCAGACCAACGAACTCTCAGCGGGGCATTGGAACAAGAAGGAATACTCCAAGGCCAAGGGGCTGAAGGGACGCCGATTGCTCGTAGTGGGGATGGGTTCGATCGGGACTGAAGTCTGCAAGCTCGCGCAGGCATTCGGTATGGAAGTCTCGGCCCAATCCCGATCGCTGCGTGAGGACACCGCGCGGGCACTCGGGATCAAGCTCATTCCTTACACCCGCGATGCACTCAGCGCTGAGCTTGGTGAGGCGGACATCGTCTCCGTCCATGTCGCGGCGACGCCTGACACGAAGGAACTGTGCGGGCCGGGGTTCTTCGCGGCGATGAAGGATGGTGCGTACTTCATCAACACCTCACGTGGTGAGATTGTGGACGAGAAGGAACTCATGAACGCGATCAAGACCAAGGGCATCCGTGCGGGTCTCGATGTCTATAACGATCAGCCGAGCAGCAAGGACACGGAGTGGCTCACGGATATCGCGAAGGTGCCTGGGGTATCTCTTACGCACCATGTCGGTGCATCAACGGAGCAGGCCCAACTCGCCGTCGGTGAGGAAGCCGTCCGCATTGTCCATGCGTTCATTGAGATGGGTGATCCCCTTCATGTCGTAAACGCGAAGGAGTTGAAAGACTCCGCAGCGATGGGCGTCTGAGCGGAATACGATTGAGCATCACACACCCCCCCTGAATCGCAGGGATGAGGAGCGAACCATGAGCGAACGCGTCTACAACTTTTCCGCGGGGCCTGCGTGCCTTCCCGAGTCGGTGATCAAGCAAGCCCAGAAAGATGTCTGGAATCATATGGATTCCGGTATCGGGATCATGGAGCACTCGCACCGAAACAAGTACTTCGACAAGGTGACGGAAGAGACCGAAGCGCTGTGCCGTGAGGTTGGCAACATCCCCGAGGACATGGCGATCTTCTGGATGCAAGGCGGCGCGACGAGCCAGTGCTACTTCGTCCCCGCGAACTTCCTCCCAAGCGATCGCACCGCCGATTACTTCCAGACAGGCAAGTGGGCGAACGACTCCATCCAGGAAGTCCATCACTACGGCACGGTTCACATCTGCGGTTCGTCCAAAGACAAGAACTACTCGTACATCCCCAAGGGCGATCAGGTTCAGTACTCTGAGAACCCCGTCTATGTTCAGTTCACGAGCAACAACACGATCATGGGGACGGAGTTCAAAGAAGAACCTGATGCGCCGGGTGACGCCTTCCTCGTCGGGGATATGTCGAGCAATATCTACTCGCGTCCGATGGATTTCTCCAAGTATGGGCTAGTCTACGCGGGTGCCCAGAAGAACCTCGGCCCGTCCGGGATCACGCTCGTCATGGCAAAGAAGGACATCATCAACAACCGCGTCCGTGATCTACCCAAGATGATGCAGTTCGATC
>SPJK01020500.1_pt1 | contig 35412 bp, 41 predicted proteins | sample 3741771 | NCBI WGS metagenome assembly SPJK01 (sample SAMN10925997, study PRJNA522277) | cold seep metagenome | isolation source: Elba SIP-enriched marine methane seep metagenome, extraction at timepoint T2 | place: Italy: coast of Elba, Mediterranean Sea
TGATCCGAAAAGCGGCTGTTATGGCCAGTCTCCGGATCATTGCCCTGATCGAGCTTGTAATGGTTTTCATGGGCTTTGAAGTCCGGCAGCGAATTGTCCCAGGTCCAATTATCGTCGCCGGTGATGCGTGCCCAATTGTCATAATCACGGGCCTGACCACGCATATAGATCATGCCGTTGATTGACGAACAGCCGCCCAAAGCCTTGCCACGCGGATAACGAAGGGTTCGCCCATTCAGACCGTCATCCGGTTCCGTCTGGTAAAGCCAATCCGTCCGGGGATTGCCGATGCAATACAGATATCCGACAGGAATGTGAATCCAGGGATAGTTATCCTTCTTGCCGGCCTCGATCAGCAGGACCCGTTTAGACGGGTCCTGGCTCAATCGATTGGCCAACAAACATCCGGCAGTACCCGCACCGACAATGACGTAGTCGAAGGATTCGTGCGACATCGTTCAGGCCCCTTCTTCTCGGATATGTCAGCGAGCGACAGGCATGGCGAATTCAGCGCCTTTGGAAATGCTTTCCGGCCAGCGTTGCATGATGGATTTTTGCTTGGTGTAGAACCGAACCCCTTCTTCACCATAGGCATGCATATCGCCGAACAGGCTTTTCTTCCAACCACCGAAACCGTGCCACGCCATGGGAACGGGAATGGGAACATTGATGCCAACCATGCCGACCTGGATTTGGCGACCGAACTCGCGGGCAGCGTTGCCATCACGGGTGAACAGGCTGACGCCGTTCCCAAATTCATGTTCGTTGATCAGCCGAACACCTTCGGAGAAGTCCTTAACCCGGATGCAGGAGAGGACCGGGCCAAAAATCTCTTCACGGTAGATGGTCATCTCCGGGGTGACGTGATCGAACAGCGTCCCGCCCATCCAAAAACCATCTTCATGTCCGGCTACTTGATGACCACGGCCATCAACGACCAGCTCAGCCCCTTCAGAAACGCCTTTCTCGATATAGCCAGTGATCCGATCCCGGGCGACGCCGGTTACAATCGGGCCCATCTCTGCATCAAGTTCGACACCATTCTTGATTTTCAACGTCTTCGCACGCTCGGCCAGCATCGGAACAATTTTGTCGCCGACATCGCCGACAAGCGTTGCGACCGAAATTGCCATGCAGCGTTCACCGGCAGAGCCGTAAGCGGCCCCGACAAGCGCATCCACTGCTTTATCCAAGTCCGCGTCGGGCATGACCAGCATGTGGTTCTTTGCACCGCCAAGGGCCTGAACGCGTTTGCCATGACGCGCCCCTGTTTCATAAATGTAATTCGCGATTGGCGTAGAACCAACGAATGAGATGGCCTTTACCTTAGGATGCTCCAGCAATGCATCCACGGCGACCTTATCACCTTGTACGACATTGAAGACACCATCAGGGAAACCGGCTTCCTTCATCAGGTCTGCGACCATCAAGGAAGGTGTCGGATCCGTGGGGGACGGTTTCAGGACGAATGTATTTCCTGCTGCGATTGCAACCGGGAACATCCACATCGGCACCATGATCGGGAAATTGAAGGGGGTCACCCCGGCAACAACACCAAGGGGCTGGCGCAACGTCCAGTTATCGATCCCGGTGGAGACTTGATCGGTAAAGTCGCCCTTCAAGAGTTGCGGAATGCCACAAGCGAATTCAACGATGTCGATACCACGTTCGACTTCACCACAGGCATCGGTGAAGACCTTGCCATGTTCAGCGGTGATCGCGCGTGCCAACTCTTCCTTATGTTCGTTCAGAAGGTTCAAGAACCGGTTCATCAACCGGGCGCGGCGGATCGGCGGCATATTGGCCCAGGCCGGGAATGCATTTTGAGCAGCACTTACTGCTGCGTCGACGTCGCCGGCGGTCGCAAGCACCGCCTGACCGGTAACAGCACCGGTGGCCGGGTTAAACACATCCTGAAGGCGATCGCTCTCTCCTTCGAAATGTTGACCATTTACATAGTGACCGATTTTGGACGTCGTCATCGTGCTCTCCATTCCTCGAAAGGGCGTTAACTCGAAAGGGCCTTAAAATGTTGACGTCCATCTACAGAGAAGTGATTGAAATCTCTAATGACTAATGATGCAGCATGATATAAATTTCGCTTATATGGATAGAACCGCTGAATTGAGAACGTTGAAGTCATTCATCGTGGTTGCGCGCGAGGGAAATATGTCGCGCGCGGCCGAGATATTAAATCTGACGCAACCGGCAATCAGCCTTCAATTAAAACGCCTTGCAGAAGACACGGGCCTGACCTTGTTTCAGCGCACATCGAAAGGCGTGACGCTGACCGATGACGGCGCCGTCCTGCTGGCCAAGGCGGAGAATGTCTTTGCAGCACTGTCTGATTTTACCGAGACCGCAAAACAGATAAACGGACGGATCCGTGGCAAGCTGCGAATTGGCACAATCGTCGACCCTGGCTTCCTCCGTGTAGGTCCGCTCTTGGCACAACTCGTGGAAAGCTATCCCGATTTGGAGACTGAGCTGTTCCATAGCGTGAGCGGAGAAGTCATTGCGCAGCTCTTGAAAGGCAAGATTGATATTGGATACTTCCTGGGCGACTTGGACGTGCTGGGTCCATCGGACAATGACGGTCCGCCGAACAGAAGGAATCTTATTCACTGTCGGGCACTGACGGAAATCACCTATCGGGTGATCGCGCCCGCGGGGTGGGAAAAAGACGTCATCGGGCAGGATTGGCAGGATCTCGCAAAACTGCCATGGATTGGAACGCCCCCGGAGTCCGTGCATTCAAGATTATTACGAAAGACCTTTGCCGAAATTGGATGCACGCAAAACAACGTCGCCCAAGTGGATCAGGAATCCTCAATGCTGGCCATTGTTGGCGCCGGTGTCGGCCTCAGTCTTTGCCGGGAAGCCACCGCACTGGAACAGAGCCAAGAAAAAGGCTTGGTCGTTGCCGACAAAGTGCATGTCAAAACGCCCTTGAGCATCGTGACATTACGCTCACGGTTGGATGACCCGAAGATCAGGGCCATGAACAGCATCATCGACAAAATCTGGTCGCCCCAGCCTTAGGGCTGTGCCGCCGTGATGCCCAGGCATAAGACGCAGAGAATTCCCGTTTCCACGATCTGCGCCACACTTTCGCGTCCCGGTTAGTCCAAGCGGGGGTGTCTTTGTACAAGGTGCAGACCTTGATGGGTCATCAAACGATACAGATGGTTCAGCGCTATGCACACTTGGCACCAGACCACTATAAGGAAGCGGTGGAGGCCTTGAGGCCATTTGGGCCCCAAAAGGGCACCCATATGGCCATGAACGACAATGAAAATGGCGCTAAGTCATTGAAAAATTTTGCTGCCGGGCGGAGCAAACTTGAACATGAGCAAGCTCTCGCAGTTTGCTTCGCAAACCGCTGCCGCTTAGTGCATTTGGTCGGATAAACACGCTTTCTTACAAAAGCGAAATGGTGCCCCCAGCGAGAGGAAGCTTGAACTCTGTGTTTCAAGCTTCCGCTGAGGAGGAACACCATCAACCTTCCATCGGTGATTTTCTTGATACCTTAGCTGAATGGGAGAAGCAACTTAAGCAACTTCCTCCCGAAGACCTGTTATGCCTTGGGGATAACTCCGAGGAGCCGACGCCATGACGGTTTCCTCGCAATTTTCATCAGCGGTTGAGATTACACCAAAGAGACCTAAGAATCCGCCCCCGGTGTCGGTGCGTATGAAATGGGATGAATATGACCGCCTGCGCGATTTAGCGGGAGCGATGAGCATGGCGGCGTTTATCCGGCTGCGGGTGTTTGAGGGAACCAAAGACACGCCAGCGCGGAGGGCCTACACACGGAAACGCACTGTGCCTTCTTCCGAACTCGTGATGATTGGAAAGATGCTCGGGGGGCTGGGCGAATCTAAAGTCGCGACCAGCCTTTCCATGATGGCAGAAGCTTCAAGGATCGGTGCCTTACCTGTCTCGCCTGACACTGACGCGGAAATCCGCAAAGCATGCCGCGCCATTGTGGAAATGCGTGACGCGCTAATTTCGGCCATGGGGGTCAAGGTTCAATGATCTTGAAAGGCAATCGGCGGGGCGGTGCGAAGGATTTGGCGCTGCATTTGATGAAGGATGAAAACGATCACGTCGAAGTGCATGAGCTGCGTGGCTTTGTCTCAGGAAACCTCATGGGCGCGCTCAACGAGACTTATGCACTGAGCCGGGGAACGCGTTGCCAGAAATTTATGTACTCCATGTCGGTCAATCCCCCGCCCGGTGAAACCGCCACGACGGACGATATTCTGGCCGCGATTAAGGTATCGGAGAAAGCACTTAAGCTTACAGGCCAGCCGCGCGCGATTGTCTTTCATGAGAAAGAAGGCAGGCGGCATGCGCATGTTGTCTGGTCGCTTATCAATTCACGCGAATTGAAGGCGGTGCGGCTGCGCAATGACCGCACGACGTTGCAACCCGTCACGCGGCAATTATTCATCAAGCATGGCTGGGATATGCCAGCCGGATTACTGGATCGCGAGAACCGCGACCCGCGCAATTTCACGCTCAAGGAATATCATCAGGCCAAGAAACTTGGCCGTGATCCAAAGGCGATCAAAGCGGCCATTCAAACGGCATGGGCAATTTCAGATTCACGGCAAGCCTTCGTGGCTGCTTTGGAAGAACGCGGCATGAAGCTCGCGCGTGGCGACAGGGCCGGGTTCGTTTGCGTCGATATGTTCGGGCAGTGTCATGGGCTACGCCAGGCATTGGGGGCGGTGCTACGGATAAAGGATATCCGCGCCAAGATCGGCAATGAACGAAAAACGCCAAAGGCTTTCATGTCGGTTGAGGAAGCACAGACAAATATGGCGGCCATGATGGTTTCGAGCATCAAACGCCTGTCACGGAAGAACGAAGTGCGAAAGGATGGAAAGACAAAGGAATATGAACGCCGCAGGGCCGATCTTGTAGACCGCCAGAAAATGGAGCGCTTGAGCCTTTCAAGCCGTCAAGAAACGCGACGGGTTCAGGAGGCCCGTACCCGGCAACAGCGTTTCAGGACGGGCTTAAAGGGCCTGTGGGACGGCTTGCGCGGTCATAACCGCAAGATCAGGCATCAGAACGAGCAAGAGGCCAATGCGGCGGCAAGCCGTGACCTCGACGCACGGGAAGCTCTTGTGTTCCGGCACCTGAAAGAGCGCCAGCACGTCAACATGTTCAAGCTGGAACTGCGGGAAGAGTTTACCCAAGATCGCCACGCGCTTGAACGGGATATCGCAACCTACAACGACATCCACCACGAATATAGCCGCGATGGGCCAGAGATGTGACAAGGTGGCAAGAGAAAGGGAAGCACGGCATGAACAGAGAGTCGAAGATTCATGATGATTTTCCAGTGTTGACATTCAATGACTCCACTTCGAACGCCCGTATCGTTTCCCGTCTATGATCAGACGGTCTTGAGCGTCCATTGGGACACGGATGTGGCAACGCGCGCCCGCTTGATCCAGCCCAATAACTACGGCGTCGTCTTCGCCAAAGGCGTAGATCGTGAATTGCCACAATCCCGTTCCGCCTTCTCGGCTTTGAAAGTATCCATTCCAGTTGCGACATTGATAGGCTCCGGCCCACCAAGTGGCACCGGAATTTGACCTATCAATGGGGTCGAAGAGTACAAGCTGTTCCATACCTCCCCCCTAGCTTGCTCGGTAAATCAAGCGTTCGCCCGCTATTTCAGTTTCGGTGTACTCCATGCTCAAATCATGGGCGATAGCGTCATAGTCGATATAGAACTGCAGATGGTCGGGGATTTCCCCCATGATACCGTCGGCGACAAATTCTTCGGCCAGATCGCGTAGGGAGCTATGCCCGTAAATATCAATACCATAGTGATTTGGATCGTTGCCCGGATCGAAGTCGTGCCCCAACTCACCAACGGCAATTATTGTGTTTAGTTTTTCCCACTCCTCCCAAGCATCAACCAATTCCAAATGGTCGGCGAAATTGGCTTGGTTCAAGTTAATGGCTTCCGCCAGTTCCGAATCAATTTTGTCACCGTCGATAAACTGGATTTCGAATTCCTCCACGGGGTCACCATAGTCGTTTACGGATTTCGCGGCCTGTTCGCGGTACTGCGCGGCGTTCTCGAAAATGAAGCCCTTAGCCGAAATATCATATGGTTGAGCATATAGTGTTGTTGTCATCTCCCTTTTCTCCTTTGGGTATGGGTTGCGCATGCAATCCTGCCCTTTGGCGAAAACGGAAGGGTGTGGGGTGGTGCGGGTTCGTGGTTGGCCGGGTTGTCGGATGACGCGGGCCTCGTCTTCGAGGTCTGCGGCTGGACGCGGCCCTGCCAAACCTAAGAAGACGTACAGGGAAGGGAGGGCTGATCCTCCCTAATCCCTTTTGGCTTCAATACCTTCGGCGCACTTGCACTGTCTATATCATTTGCGCAAGGAACCGAAGCCGAATGGCCAAGACCCGGCTTGCCGTGGTTTGGTGTACGTCGGCCCGGCCCTTTTGGGGCGACCCAAAGGCGGAAAGATCGAACCACCAAATATCGCAACCGGATGACTTGACGGGCATATTTGAATCCTTGGCGGATTGGGAGCATCAGCTAAAAAGCCTCCCGCCTGAGGATCTTAAGTACCTCAAGAATGAAGTTGAGGAGCCGACATCATGACGGCTTTTTTTCGCAATTTTCATCGGCAGTTCAGGTTTCACTAGAGAGGCCGAAAAACCCGCCTCCCGTGTCGGTTCGTCTGTGTCGATATGTTTGGGGAATGCCACTGCCTGTGCCAAGCTTTGGGCGCAAGGCTTCGTATCAAGGATATCCGCGTCGAGATTGTCTGTGAACGCGCTAACCCTAAACAATTCAATTCTGTTGAAGAGGCGCATGGCGACATGGCAGCCGTGATAATTTCAACCGTCGAACGCCTGTCCCATGAAAATGAAACGCGTAAGGTTGGAAAGACTGCTGAGTATGAAAGGCGTAAGTCTGATTTGATAAACCGTCAGCGATTGGAGCGCCAAAGTCTCGCCAAACGCCAAGAGGCGCGGCGGCATGAGGACGCGCGTATTCGTCAGGCACGGTTTAGGGCGGGCCTTAAGGGGCTGTGGGACACACTAAGAGGCCACAATCGTAAAATCAGAACGTTCAATGAAAAGTAACCGTTGGAGGATATTTCGACCGAAGCCTATTCGAACGATCGCAAACCTTCTAGGGCCTGCTTTCCCGCATCCAAACCCTAGTCACCGCTTGCGCGCCCTAACACTAGCCTTAGCGCGTGCGTAGGGGCCTGCTTTTTTTGGCTACGTGGCACGACAGCCCAGTCGATAAAACCGATCCTCTACCATTTCCAGAGGCTGTTTGGACTTCTTAACCAGCCCTCTCTTTTGCGCGGTAGATTGGTTCGGGAAGAACGTAAGACCGGTCAGACTTTCCAACTCATCCAAGGGTATCTGCTTTTCCTCAAAGTTAAACAGAAAGGGGCCAGATCGCGAGATTTCGCACTTTCTTCCAAAACTTGAGCTCAGCGTGGTAACGGAATTGTCCGCTTCCAATGCCTCGTTGACAGCGGTATTCGACGGTTGTTCCATTAAAACAGAACGAGCCTCTAGGCCTTGCTCTGTATTATAGATAAGCACCTTGAAGAGGCCATGTGGGATAGAAACCGGGACTTCTCCAGGATCGCCAATCGTTTCAACCAACTCACCAGGATTGAATACTGGGCCGGAAATAACCCATATTTTGCCATGCTTGTTAGCAAGTGCGCCGCTGTAAAACTCTAGCGCCAGCCAGTCACCCTGGTTAATCAGTGAGAATTGAGGAACGGCGTTCGCGAAGACATGACTAGCACATCCGGCATGCGGACCAACCCGTTGCACTAAGCCCGTTTGGGCCAGATGCCCGCGGTTCCATACATGGCCGACCCCTCTATAGGAATTAACAATCTTTGTGGTGCTAAATTGGCTTTGGTCGAGTAGAGCTTCAATCTCTGGCAGCTCATACCATCGCAGTGGTCGCCGGGGACGCTGAATTTTCTCTAGTTCCTCTTTCGTCATTCCCCGCACTTCATGGGATACCCATTCCGGTACCATCCGAAGATTAGGTGATTGAGGATCGTTGTCATCATCATCCGGACCATCGAAAACAGAAACAAACCCGCCCATCTCGAACCGCAGGTCACCTGCCCCGCGGCTCTCTATCCATTTGTCATGGTCATATCCGGCCGGGGGAGGGAGATTTTCAAACGTCCGTCCGCACGCGGCAACTCGGGCTTCGGACTGCTTCTCGGCCGTAGACGGACCTTCACCTTCGTCCCGGGCCGCCAAATAGCTCTGCACGTTCTGTGCGAGGCGTTTATTCGATATGAGACCCCTTTTTATGAGAAACAACAAATTCTCAGCGTTCTTGTCTGGGTCATCAGTTCTTATTGCCGTCAGTATACGCGCCGCTTCGGCTTTTCGTTCCTCTAATTCTCGCAATTCTACGGCATTGAAGTATGAAATATAGATATTGCCTAAAGCTGCGATAGTTGCGGCAGCGATCGCGATGATAAGAGGGTTTTTCCAACGAGATTGATTTGCATGCTGCCTTTGAAGCTCTAATTCATCATTTTTAGTTTTTGCAACAATCTCGTCATGCCGCTGTCTCGCGCGCGCCATCTCTTTCTGGAATTCGAATTGCTCCCGCTCTGATGGCGGGTTTGTGTCTGGATTGTTGCTGTTCGATTCATCTGACATGAGACGCCGCGTACTCCTTTCTGTATTTTACACCTTTCGAGCGTAACCAATGAGAGGTTTGAGGGAGGATCATTCCGTCTCTCTTAGTTGATCAAACCTTTCGACCAACCCGTCATCGAAAGGACTAGGAAGAATTTCGTCAATCGATAGAGCTGATCGGCGTGGCGAAGACTCATTGGCCCCAATCGCCATCGCCACGGCCTTCACATGGTGATCTTAAAAAGTCTAGAACCCTCCCGAGTTTCCAAAATATGCTTCATCTTCAAACGGATCGTCGAACTCCGGCAGGTTGAATCCGAAATTGTCCGCGCCACCGTACCAGTTTGGCTCCATTGATGTCATAATCGGGCTGTCGTTCTCAACCCGTTCCATACTTGATCCACCGTACCATGTATCTTCGAACGCAAGTAATTTGTTCTCAAGATGAAAAATCGCCATCATCGTATCATCGTTGGAGGAGTTATTCGTTCCACCGATTCGAAAGGCCGGGCGAAGCAAACCCATGTCGCCGGATATTTTGTATGAAACGGTCAAACCGGCGGCCAGGACTAGCGTGCTTAATGCGGCAATGGTTATTCCCGCAATACTAAGTCCAGCCAGGGTAATGCTTCCACCCAACACCAAACTGCTGCCAAAGCTCGTTATTGGCACCAAAGTCGTTCCATAAGCTAAAGCGCTGGTTACTGTTGAAAAAGCAACTGACGCGGCAGCCGCTCCGAACGCTTTGCGGGCATCAAAAGGACTGGAAGTACGCAACGCACTCATTAGCGCTTCGCGATCCTGTCCCAGTCTTGGGTAATCCGGTTCGAACGAATCAAGTGGGTTCGAGATCATTTGAAAACCTCGACATAAACAACGATGTCTCGAACCTGGGTTGGATGTCGTGGTTGACCATGGGGGCGCTCCAACTGAAAACGCCAACGACCGTTAGCGCGACAATTTCGAATCGCACGACAGTCCCCCCAGATGGGTTCGCCAGTATTGGAACTAACCACATTTGGAATAATGACATCGGGTGCGGAAACCGTTACGTCTTCGCCTTCAAAGCTCGCATACTTGCCATCGGGCCTCGCGATTGTCGCATGATATTGGATTCTGCATTGATCCTCCCCTTGGACAGTCCTGTTTTGGGAATGTACGTCAGCTACCGAGACACCAATACGGATCAAACGATGCGGTTCGGCAAGTCCAAGTTGGTTAAGATCGAAGTCAATGTCCCGATCAACGTTAGCTAAGCCGGATGAGAGTGAGTCTCCAAATCCGTTTCCACTCCACCCAATACGCTCGGACCATTTCAGCGAAATTGGGATTATCACACGCCTGTCTAAGCGTGTTACCTCGTAGTACTTAAGTAGATAGTTGTTCAAAACAACGCCTAGCCCTGCAAGAGAAGGCGCTTGAAGGCTAACTCCATAGTCCTCAGGATTCATCTTAAACACTTCTTTGCCGCCCAACCGTATGGCCGCGATATATTCCAGTAGATCCAAAACCGAGTGCATGACACCCAGTGCGGCCGTTCGAACGGCACTTGAATGATCAATCGAACCAGGGAAGTTATTTTGAGTTTGCGCTGGCGTCGCTAGCGATGCTGTCGCGTTTAACTCGATCATTCGCGCAATGGCCTGTTGAACGTCGCCCAAAGAACTGATCGCCGATTTCAAGTTGCTCTCGAAGTGCAAAACGTGCAACCAAGCGGCGACACCGTTGCCCAAAATCGATGATTCATTTGTTGGCAGGTCAGAATACAACCGCTCTCCGTTGAGTCGCACATTGATTCCCATTAGTGCGTGCTCAAGTTCTGATTCATTTAGCCGCACACCACCTGATTCAAGAATCTGTGTCGCAAACTGTTTAAAGTTCTCGATATTTGCCATGATCCTACGCAACCCTCCTAATAGTTTTTTTGCCCACGCATTGGGTCGTTTTCATCGGCGTTTCTCCGGTTTTCCACTAGCTTGATGGCGCCGCAAAATTCGCTCGCGTGATGTTCGGGATAATCAAAGGCAGTCAACGTCACCCTCTAGTCGTCGTCGACTTCGACCCTAAATGTTGCCAGAACAGGTAGGTGATCTGTGAACCGCTTTTTGAACCACTCAGGATCCCCCCAAAATAAAACTCGACAGGCACGACCTCAATTGAGCCGCTTACATACTCAGTTGTATGAACTTGTGAAATTGCCATCCCGTCCAGCAGGTTTCCTGGGACGCCACCGCCGGAGCTACTGATATGAGAGAACACCTTTCCGTAACCATCTCGAGGTGACAACTCAGCCAATGTTGGGAACGTCAGATACCCATCTGGGTTCATATTGACGAAGTTCTCCCGATCTCTGACAGGTATCATGTTGTAATCGCCGATTATGACGATGTCGCTATTGCACGGTACCATTGTTGTCAACTACCTTTTCTCCTTCGGGTATGGGTTGCACATGCAACCCTGCCCTTTGGCGAAAACGGAAGGGTGTGGGGTGGTGCGGGTTCGTGGTTGGCCGGGTTGTCGGATGACGCGGGCCTCGTCTTCGAGGTCTGCGGCCAGACGCGGCCCTGCCAAGCTCTAAGAAGACGTACCGGGGAGGGAGGGCTGGTCCTCCCTAACCCCCTATTTCAACGCAAGGAGGTTCAAATAAAGTGAAAGCAGTAATGGTTGGTGACGAAGCTCAAGTTTACCGACACTTTGGTATTGACTCAAAGAAGCATTCTGCTCCACAAAATTTAGCAACTCTACAGTCTGAGACGCAATTGAAGAGGCACATAAAGCTAGTTCATGGACAGATGCGTGATCATGCCATGGCGAGACCATACAGTCTAAGATTTCCTCGGAGCTTACATCTAATGATTTGAAATAGCCACGGTTGGAGACAACAAAGTAGATGGCGTCAAGGATGGGATTTCCAATAAACGACTCGGACCAGTCAATAAACTTAAAGCTACCATTCGAGACCAAGATGTTGCCCGACGACAAATCACCATGCACCACACTGTTCGGTATACGAAACCGGTGAAGTGCACGAACTTGATTCGAAAGTTCTGTAAGAAGTTGGCGCACCGCAATAGAAGTCAAACGCAACAGTTTTTCATCTAAAAACAGCAAGCTGGGATCGGTTTTTTCCCTGCAATCTACCCATGATGTAAAGTGCGGTAACAGCGGGATCAGTTTGAGTTGGATTCCTGTCCAATTTGCCGCCGCATTTTTCCAAACCTCCTTATCCGCTCCCTGAGCGAGAGGAGCCCCTGAACCGAGCGTAATCATTCTGGCATGAACGGTGTCTTGCGCGACGATCTTTGGAACGGCCTTCGGCAGCAGCTGAGCAATCTCGGCGGCTCGCAAGACCTCGCCGGAGTTACTGTGACCGCATTTTTTTGCGAAATACTTACGGCGGCTCGCCTCAATCCCGATCACATGGCTTGAAGACCAACAGCTTACAACCTCAGTGTGTGCCGCGCTGGGTTGAAGACCGAGGATCTGAAATGCCCAATCTTCCAGTGAGTCATCATGCATTGAAGCATCGCTTTCTCAGCAAGACTGTTAGAGCCAAAAATACAATGATACGCCTAGAACAAACCAGAATGAGTAGAAGATCGCTGGTTCGAGGTTGGACGCGCAGGCGCGAAACTTCTGTATGTTGGTTACTTTCGAACCGTAGTGATTCGAGAGGTCGTAGAGCGCTAAAGATTGAGCTCTACTTCCTTCATTGAGGGAGTTCCGAATGTGACGGTAACGTTGCACATACTGGTACCAGAATTCCGCCCTCCAGACCACCTCTAGCAGCCATGACGCGGGAGCAAGACATACCCCCAATGCTAGTAGCGAAGCCTCATACTGCGTAATTCCAAAGCTATACAATGCTGTCATAAGCACCGTTAAGAGATTTCTAGTCTTGAATATCAAGTCGTCGTACTTATCGAAACGGCTTTGCAACAACTCCATTTCTACCTTCAACAGTTCGAAGCGCTGTTCTGCCGAAAACTCGTTCGTTTCTAACATCTGTGTCACCTACTCAAGAACGGTGAAGTGCGACGGAAAATCGTTCCCCAGGTTGTAGGGGCCGCTAAATCTAAGTTATCATACACCCTAACGAGTTTAAATCCGGTCCTTCATTTTCTCATTCAGGCAGTTACATTCGCGCCGCTTCTGCTGCTATATGTCCTGCCAATTCTGAAACAAACGTACGAAGCCCGGTCATTTCACTAAGTTCAGAGTACTCTCCTGTATCAAGTGCTGATTTTGGCGAGGTAAGAATCGTAGCGGCTGTATAGAGTTGTTCTTGAACAAGCTTTCGACACAAAATGTTGTATCGGTCGGCATAAGAGGCCCCTTCAAACTCAGGAAATGTTGGAAAGTGAGGGGACCTGTCCTGAACCGGAGACCGGGAACCATCTGCATCTTCCAACAACATCAACCATCCAACGAATGGTCGGCTTTGCTCCCCAAACGCTCCTTCACGATACGCGACCCAAAGGTCGTGTGCGGTACCAATAGCCTCTTCGGTTCGATTGTTGAAATTGTTACCGAAGGAGCCAACCTGACTTTTGAATTCTAATGCAGCAACGAGCTTGCCACGATTAATGACAACTAAGTCCCAAAGTTTGGTCGGTCGGAAGTATCCCGGAAGGGTGACAACACGGCGTTTGACATGGATATCAGCAAGGGCCAGTCCGTTGGCGCGAACAATATCAACAACGAGCCAAACGAACCCATCCATATTCTTTCCGGCCGTAACGCTAGCACGTGCTCCTTGGTCAACTTTTCCTGCCTCAATTTGCTTCTGGCGCGCACTGTCCCGGCTTCCCCAAAATGCTTTAACAGCTTCTGCCGCTTTTTCTTCGTAGTTAACAAGATCGATGCTCAAAACGCCCCCCTGTCTGCTTGATCTGAATCTTGGACGTTCTCTCCAAGTGCCGCTCTTTCTTCTGGTGAGAGTGCATAGAGCTCAAACACTGCTTGGTTGCAAGTTTCCGTGTCTCCGCTTTGTGCTGCGTCAATCAAGGTCTTTCGTATGGTCATTGGGACGTCTGTCCAGCGTGGCACCCTGATCCGGCGTAAATATTGTGCCTGAAACCGAAGATAGCCGCCGCGCATACGCGTTGAATAAGTGGCTACAAATAGCTTGGCTATCCCGGACGACAACACAGCCTGTAAGGCACGCAAATTCCAATCATCAGAAACGATGTAGTAGAGATTATGATGTGGATAGAGTTGCCCATCCTCATAGACTATGTGCGCTTCGCCTTTAATATCTGGAATGAGCAGCTTACGCTGCGTAGCGAGGCTTGGGTAGATTCGATCAATAGTGCGGTACCAATTCGCGGGCGCTTTCTGAGCAACGTGCCGTTTGTCGATCTGACCCCGGCGTGCTTCTAGATAGGCCGCAAGCTTCGGATATTTGCTCAGATCAACCAAACCCTTACCGTCGTTGAATGGGTTGACGATTCCAAGGCCACGCCACTCGACATTGCCGGATTCAATATCTTTTGTCATTGCTATTGGCAGCTTGCGGTCGGACTCAACATCAAGCTCATCAATTGGTCCGATGAAAGCCTTGTCCGCGCCTGTCGCCACACCAATACCAACACGGCAACCTGCCTCCTCAATGAGGGGAAAGTCTCTCTCTAGCCTGCGTACCAATGAGAGCTGATCAAAAGATTCTAGAATCCATGGCTCTGGTCCGGAAGCTACGGAGGCTACTTCCTTTACCGCGCTGTCGCCATCCAGTGCATCCTTCGAATGGAGCTCCGTAGAAAGTGTTGTCAGAACGTGTTTCTGAATATCAGGACGATGAGCGACTCGAGTTTTTCCGGGTTTTTCGCGGGCAATAACTGTGATTGCTGGATAGGCGATGACATTTGTGTGGAAAGCTGCGGTGTCGGTCATATCAACGTATGTACGAAGGTGATACTGCTCCGCAACCAACTGGCGGAGCAATCTTCCATACTTGTTTTTCATCCACCTGTCGGCGCAAATAAAGCCTTGCACACCACCCGGCTTAAGAAGCATTAGGCCGCGCTCTATGAATGGTACGTATAGGTCTGCACGATCATATATCGTGCTGTAGTGGCGGCGATACTCCGCAATCAGCGCGTTAGGAATTAACTCATGGCGAACATATGGAGGGTTGCCCGTCACAAAATCGAACGTGAAGGTGAGCGGGGTAAGAAGAAAGTCGCCCCGTACTAACCAAGTTCCAAGAAGGTTTACGGCATCGGCTCTGCCGATTCCATGCGACTGAAGCAGCTCTTCTAATTGACGCCAAGTTTGATCAAAGGACGTTTTGTTTAGTTCAACTGCTCGAAGGGCACCTGCAAGTGCAGTGGCATCGCTGTTAGGGGCTTGTGTCTGCCATGCTGCAAGTAGCCGCTTAACCACAACGAGCAAAAAGTCGCCGTTGCCAAATGATGGCTCTAACAGCGAGCGCTGATGAAGCGGTTGGTCAACAGTGTAACCAACCAGGTCAAGAATGAACTCCACGACTTCGGAGCGGGTGAAAATTGCTCCACGCTCTTCAATTCCGGCGTCTTCAAGACCATCAATCGCACCCTGTATGGGACATAGTCCCGGCAGGGATGCTTGATGACTGATTTGTAGCGCATTGGACGCCATGTTTCATACCTATGTTTCATTTTTTATGACACGACCTTGGAGCCGATCACGCTGAACCCCAATGATATCCAATATTGGTAGGATTAGCTATACAGCAGAGCCACAACAGATTCTTTTAGCGTACTTGATGTTGATATCCGATAAAGGTGAATATCGATATGTAGTGGATTTTTCCACACCTGTGTGATTTCAGTAGATCGCAATGAACGGGCGGCATCCGTTTCGAGGGATTGAACGGCGATACGTTCTGATTGGGGCATTTGCACCAACTGGCGTGATGGAAGCGGCAAGACGTTCCGGTTGGCCGCGTCGGCCAACACGCGTGGGGGTGAAACGGGGGAGCGCTTTGAGCGTCCCCCTCTCAGTCACCGTAGGTGACTGAGCAAGCCCCTGACGACAGTCAGGGTCAGCTTGCGCGAAAGCGGAAAATCCAATTGTCGTGTTGGTGAGTGTTACCGGTAAGATATTTTCGGGTCAGGTGAACCGGTTTTGCGGTCAATCGTTTCACGGGATCAACTGTTCCACTGTATCATCAGTTCCACAGTATCAATCGAAGAAAAAGCTTATTGGGACACCAAGCTGTCGGGCGATGCGGTAGAGCATGGTGGCGCGGATACTGTTTCGTCCTGTCTCGTACTTTTGGATTTGTTGGTAAGTGATGCCCAAAATGGCGGCGATGTCGGATTGGGAAATGTTTAGGGATGTTCGGCGTTCGCGTAGGCGCTGCCCGATTTGGATTTCGAGAGGGTCAGTTTTCCGGCTGCCGCGTTTAAACGTTGTTTCCATCACACTCCCGCGAAACGGCCTCCGGCACTGGCCTCAATGCGATTCAGGAAGTCCTCGCGGGGTCGTGTTTCGGGAATGGCACTGTAAGCACAAAGTAACCTTAGAAGTTCATGACCGAATGTAGTGTCATTTGCTGGCTGTTTGGTTCCGCCCCACATGCGCTGCGCCATCTGCCGATCTTCGAGTGCCGCCATATCAAGATAGATCGCTGTGGTCGACAAATGTGCATGACCAAGCCAGCTTTGGATACGCGTTTCCGGCACATGGCAAAGCGCAGCATGAACACCGAAGCTGTGCCGCAATCCTCGTGCGCAGGCTCTGACTCCCGATATCCCTGCTGCCTGCATGACCGATGACAATCGTACCCAGCCAGTCGTTCGGCTTATTGCCCACAGCCGCTTGTTGCCCCTTTCCTCCATCGTTTCTTCACACAGACCGTGAACCTGCGTCAGCCGATCAACAAAATGACGTGGTAGAGGTACGATACGGAAATGTCGTCCCTTTTGCGCCCGCCGCTTCTTGAGACTGCGGATCACCACATATCCGGTTTCCAAATTGAAACTGTCGGCGGTCAGGGCCAATGCCTCTGACGGGCGACACCCCGTCCAGTACAGCAACTCACAGAAGTTCCGGCTAACCTCGTCAAGAGTATCCAAAGCCTCGTAGAAACGGGCGCGCTCGGCTTCGGAGAGATATTTCCTCTCACCCTGCTCAGTGAACAAAGAATAGGACTGATCGTTGTTGCCTGCGGCATGCATGACGGAAGCTCCCCAAAATTAGGCAATATTCGGACAGAACAGAATATTCTGTTCGCCCATGGCTAATCTCCGTGAAGTGCCGCCCTTTCCGCGCGATTCCGCGCCCTTGCCAGTGGAAAAAGACTGGTAAAAAGATAACGAATAGCTCAATGGTTTCAACATCTAAAACAGAATATTCTGAATTGTTCACAATTTATTAGTGTTCCTCGTCGCGTCCGCGTTGCGGCGCTCTCCTTAATGCTGGGGCTGGCTCTGCCGATTGCTCCCGGTACCGCAAACGCCGGACAGGGTGACGGCGTCACCATCGGTGATGTAGCAGCGATGGAGCCGCATAAGGCCATCAAGTACGTCCATCACGAAGCCTCAAAGCGTGGCCTTGAACTTGGAAGAAAGTACGGCGATACAGTTTTGAACTGCCTCAAGGCAGAGTTTGTAACGCTCAAGCCCGATGGCAACGGAAGTCACATTCTACCGCGTGGCCTGACAGCAGCCATCCGGCTTGTCCACCGTCACAACAACAACGGTGGTTCCAGTTTATCAGCTGTCGACCAAATTCGCGAAATTGTTGATCTCGTAGGTCACCACGCCTGCGGCCTCCCAAAACCATAAATCAATCCGCCGCCCCAAGCATTAGCGGGGTTATTCTGAACCTAAAATAGATTGCCGATGAAGTCGGCGTTGCGTTCTGAGGCTGTCAGGTCTGCACTTGTTCCGGCTTGTGCTGTTTCTTCAACCCGAGAATTGGTGATGGTTGCCGTGATGGTCGGATCGTCGCTTGCAGCATCCGCAATGTCTTGACCTAAATTGTGCTCTTCCATGTATTCCGCGATTTCTTCTGGCGATGCATTCCCTGCCGCAACATCATCAATCAGGCGCAACAGCCCGTCATAAGCTGCCGCTTTGTCAGTCCCTCGGTGTTTATTGCGAAGGTCACTCGCTACGCTGCGGAGATCGCCAAGGCTCATGGAGACATCTTGTCCACCGAACCTAAAGCTCACCTGTTGCTGATAGGCGGCGGCGCTTGCGATGTACAAGAACCGTTCAGTGGCTCGTTTCGCCTTCGCACCTTCAAGCCCCGCTGCTTTGCTTTCTGGTCCGACGCCAAAGCGTTCCATGCGGCCCGAAACCGTACCGGAAAGTTCCGCGTTAAAGGCGTCTAACTTTTCTGCCGCTTCGGCCTCAAAGGCTTTGTAACTATCGCCTAAACCATCATGCTTCATATTGAATCCTTACGGTAAAATCATAGCAAAATATCGTAAAGATTGTATTAAAGTTTGGTTCGCAACGAATTTTTTTAATTCGTTATTCAGCAGCCCCCAAAAACATTAATATGGTAGCCTATTCCGCCAAATACGATGACAGCCGCAACAAGCTTCATTGGTGCTGGAACCGCGAGGTCGAACAATCTCACGTTGCTTCGAAAAACCTTTGGCAAAATTATAGCATTCATAAGACTAAGAACCACCATGCCAATTACAGTCGGTATTGCAAATGTCGCATAACCGTCTCTCGTTGGTGAACAAGCATTTTCATACAATCCTGCCGTAAGCGCTACATACCCCGCAAACAGGCCAAAAAGAACGATACAATAGCCAATATATTGTGACGATGTGTGCGTGCCCATTTCATTCCCCACGAAATTTTCGCTGCCATGCTGCTCGGTAAAGTGCGATCCTAGTGTAGTACAATGCTATTTTAAAGCGCCATTTTTTTTCAAAATCGGGCGGAGCGTGTTCATGGAAACCGGAGAAAGTTTTAAACTGATATGTCAGACGGCCCTACACCTTAGCACAACTTCACCTGTTGAGCTTGCTCACGAAAATCACACACACAAAAGATCCACACCCACACCAAGCTGGAAAACAAGTTCTTCTAGGTGTCCGATTGTTTTCGCAGCAGGACAATTTCCTCCAATCCCGGTTCATACAATCAGTTATTGGTAATTCACTGATCATCTAATTTACTCAAGAACAATACAGAGAAATAAAACAGACAGGACCAAAGTATGGGAAGAAATGCGACTAGGAACCCCTTAAAGAACTCAAGATAGTCTTCCACCGATCTACGCGAATGCGCGATTGTTGAAATTTCTAAATCTGCGATATAAGGAAACTGAAAATTAGTGAAAAAGATCAATGCGACAAAAGCACATGTTACCCAGCCCAGAGTTATGAACTTATTGCGTTTCAATAACTGAACAACGTCAGTAATTGTGCCAGCACTGATCAGAAAAACAATTATCGCCGCCCATATGACAATTTTCGTATCAATAACGTCGAAGAATTCTTTTTTAAATAATGCAAACATTATCCCGATTCCGGCGATGCAAAAAACACATCTTAGGAATGAACTTTCAAAGATACGAACACTCCGTTGGCCGAAGATTGCCGGATCGTAGGCCGTAATTTTCTGCCCTTCAATTTCAGTGTAACTAGGGAATTTCTTAAGGAATGCGGGGGCAAACAGACTCCCTGTACATATTAGGAAATATGAGAGCCAAACCGCGTGTTCTTCAAGATCCCTAAATCTAATATTTTCTAAAAGAGAGTACAAATATATGATTTCGTATGATGAATACATGAGCAATGAAACGACTAGACAGGCGTGTATTACGGGGGATTTCTCAAGATACGCGAAAATAAGAGCGATTAGAGCGGCACACACAAATAAAGCAATTGGGATTAAAAGATGATATAAAAGAACTGAGGGTGCAATAAACGCCATGTAGTCTTGCCCCGCGACTAGTGTAATTATGGCTAGTTTGCCCAATTGGGATATGATTGTGGCAAGTATTATTGCTGATGCGCTATACGCAACTAGTGTGCAATCTATTTTGACATTCTCCGCAGTGCGTGCCGATGATATTTGGTCAAACACTAACAGGACGGCCAAAATAACTGGGAAATACAAACTAATAAATTCAGAATCAAAGTCATAGGCCCATAAAAGACATTGGTACAATAGTACCGAGAATAACGATATAACATTCACTAAAGCATAAAGGGATTTGAAGTGTTTCTCGGCGGCCCTTTCAATTGGGGTCGTTATCATTTCCAAGCGATCGCTGAAACTTGGATGTGACTTAATATGTATAAATGGTGGCCGATGGCTGATGTAAATAGGGGGAGGACTATCAATTCCGGTTTGGATGAGTGTTTCTTTTTCTAAAAATAGCTTAATTTCTGTCGAGGAATCCTGTGCCGCGTCAAGATCAGCAAGATGCTCCCGGTAGATAAGTATTTTTGATTCTTTTTCTAATAAAAATAGTATCAGCAATATAAAAACTAAGGCCGCAAAAACCAGATAGTACAAGAAGTATTCTGGCACCCTTTCTGGCGTAAATAGGAAGAAATTACGAAATCCGCTGAGCAGAATTGGAATAACAATTATGCTTGTTGTGGCAATGACGACATTAGTGCGGAGTTGTATGGCGCGATCGGCACGATCCAAATGCCCAATTTCATGCGCGATTTCCGCGTCCAGAGCCTCGGGGCTACCTTGATTAAGCATCGCACGAGATATGAAAATAATTTTTAACCAATGTAACGTTCTAACGAACGATGCATCGCTTGGATATTCACGTAAGATAATCCATTTTAGTTTGGGGAAACGGGATTTCAGCTCCCGCTTTTTCTCTCGGTTTAATCGGCGCGATCTAGCGACTTCGATAAGTAAATCGACAATAGGTGCAACGTATATAATGACAAACAAAGGCAAGAAGACAACTGTAAGGAAAAGCGATAAGCAGAAAATCAAAGTCCCATCATGTATGCTAAGTATCGTTAATATCCTATAATTATAATAGCGAACGGTATCCAGCATGCTTCGCCACTTGGCGAATTGCTTCTTGAACTCACTTAGGAAGCGTTTCGGCGACATATTTTTCAATATGAACGGTGCCTATACCAAATGACTGAATAACCTCAATTACTCGCTCCAACATTCTATACTTAAGGCTGTTTGGATCGTCGATGGTCAATACAAGCCTAAGCTTCAAGACATGTTCTCTTCCAGACGAAACCTTCTTGCCTGGTTTTGTTTCGACTTTCCATTCCGTCGCATCCCCAGGGAGAGTTGGATACTCTTCGAGCAAAGCCAAGAGAATTGGAGACAAAGATTCCCCTTGGTTAGATTCAATCTCAATGAGGTGGCTTGCCATATAAGTTATCCCTTTTGCCGTATTGTTGGCACCATTTGTGATGCCAGGAATTCGACGATGTATACTGCGTCACAATTTTTAGATACAGGAACGATGGCTAGATTGTAAACAGCATTGGCTGCATTATTGTCTGTGTACTGATTTTCCTATCATTCAAATATAGGGTATATGATTAGCTGAGCCGGCGACCGCACTTGGTGATTTTTTCGGGTATTTCGCGCTTCTCGGTTCTTTTTCTGCAACTTGCAAAGATTGTCTTGAAATGAGCAAACACTCACATCTTACCTTACAAAGCACCAATGCAGTCGGTTCTCATGTTGATGAGGAAAAGCTCAAGGAAGCGTTGTTGCAGGGAACCTACGAAGTTTCGTTACAAGATGGCGTGCTAAATTTGCGTATTGTTGAAGAAAATGATAAAATACCACTTAAAGGGGATGATTTAGATTTAGCGGATATTTCCGAGAAGTATGGAGTCGAAATTAAGACCATTTATATACCGTCAGAAGAAAAATATGTGAGGCGTACGAAAGACGAGTTTAAGGCTGGGGCGGAGCCTGTTTCGGGAACAAGCCATCGTATGACAAAAGTTGGAGCGTATGTTCTGCCTGAGTTGGAAGAAGCAGCAAAATGCGATGCTACTTCTCATGGCGTAAAATTTGCCCAATGGATGCGAGCCGCAATGCGGAAGGCTCTGAGGGAAGGCATAGATCCAGAACACGAACTGACATCACCAGTTCACTACATTCCCCAAGAAACTAAGAAATCTGATAACGAGCCATCTTGAAAATGGATCCATTTTTATATTGAATTTGGATCCACTTTGATTTATAACTCTCCCATAACCGGCGAGGCGATGGGCCTTGTTGATGAGCGATCAAGGACTGATTGCTTCGGTTCTGGGAGGAAATCCCAATGCGCCGTATCAGATATACAAGGAGTTGCTGCCGCGAATGCGGGACGGCTTTGCTGTATCTGGACCGCGCTGGCCGAAAGGTAGCTCCCCGTCCCGATAAGAACGATTGGACCGAGTTTTATCGGCGTTACACTGGTCCGGAGGTAATCCGCACCAGCCAATCAACATTGATCATTATCGAAGAACTCCCGGCTTGGGAGAACTGGCTATGAACGCGCTAACCAGAAGTGCGGCGGTGTTGGTCGCTCCGGGCGGCGATCTGTCCACCCCGACCGTGTCGGTATTTTCAACGTACGAAGAAAAAACACATGCCCTCGGCGGTTCGCCCTATGGTCCGACTGGCGATACATATGGCGCGCTGTTAGCGGCCTTCTCGTTCTACAACGACAATCTGTTTGGCGGAACACTGCCGCCATGCCTGATCACGCTCCAACGTCATAGGGGTGCGTACGGGTACTTCTGCGGCAATCGATTTGCCCAGTCCGGTGATGCGGCGAAGCGTGCGAGTGAAATTGCGATGAACCCGGAACATATGGCCGGGCGCTCGGATGAAGAGATCTTTAGCACCTTCGTCCATGAAATGGCCCATCACTGGCAATTCTATCTCTCCGCCTATCCGTCGCGCCGTATGAAAGGCCGTGCTTACCACGACCGCGAATGGGCCGCGAAGATGGAAGAGATTGGCCTGATCCCATCGGATACCGGAAAGCCGGGGGGCAAAAAGACCGGCACCCGCATTACACACTACATTCAGGAAGGCGGCGCATTTCAACATGCGACCGCCGCGCTTTTGGCGTCAGGGCTTACCCTAAAATGGGCCGATGCGAAGAATACGCCGCGCCGCGATGACGGCAAGCGGGAACCGGGCAAGAAGCCGGATCAATCGAAACGAAAATTCACCTGTCCAAACTGCGGTCAGAACGCTTGGGCCAATCATTCCTCGCAACTGCTTTGCGGCGGCGGTGGGTGCGCAGGCGCGGCGATGCTGCTGAGTAAATAGGAAGGAACGACATCATGATCAAAAGCGAACAGGAAAAATCCGAACAAAGTTCGGCTCGGAACAACGGAAACCGGCGCAGGAATGGTCGGAACGAGCCGAAGTCACGGAGCAGCAGGCGAAATCAAGCCGTTGGCGATTCCAAGGCAACGCCAAAGAGTTCTCACGGTTGGCAGGCTATCGAACCGGATTTGTCCGTTCAAATTTCAGCATTGGCCGGTGAGGATGACGCGTTAGGTCGCGTAAAGAGATTGGCGGAGTATGCGTTCGACGCGTCAAATAGCACTGTTGAGGCCAGCCAAGAACTGGAGGAAATCCATCGGGTCGCAGCAGCAAAGGAACGGATTCGATTAGACCGTATATATAAAGAAAAGGCTGCCGAGCCGGAAGTGAACGCAATCGCCAGCGCGGAAACGGAAGGAACGCCAAGTGGCTGGAATAAGTTCTGGGGCGGTGTCGGTCTCGTTGGGCTGGGCGCATTGTTGCTTCCGATCCCGCTTATCGTATCGCAGGGTATCGCGCAAAGCTATGCGTTGGATTCGATCAGCGACGACTGGAGACTTGGCATCCCGGTTGGCATACCGGTTTTGTGCGGAATACTTGCGTCCGGGCTACTCCGTCAGACCCTCAGTCATAACGCTCGAATTAACTATGACAGATTTGTCTCCGTCGCCGGAGTAGTCGCACTCGGAGGGTGGGCGGCTGGGTTCGCGCATACCTTCCTTGCACCGTTCGATGCCGTCGATGCTTTCGGCGGGGAGAGCGGTATCGATCTCCGGCTGTTCTATGCCATCCATCTGGGATTGGAAATCACCGCCTCATTGGGATTGAGCGCGATGGCGGAACGCGGTTTCTCGGCTGGTCAGAAAGTTATCCATGTTGTGAACAAGGGCGTGGACCTTCTCACGGACAGAATAGAGGCAAGTCTACGACGCGTGCTTCATTCTTTGCGTCAGGCCGAGGTCTGTAAGGACCGCCGGGCGCGTCTTGCCGCCGCGCGTGCCGGCTATGTCGAAAAGTGCCTAGCCGAGTTGAGTGCGGCCAAATCCCGCCGTGGTGCAGCGATGGCTGCATCCGCCGTCAGTTTCGGCAATTCCCCCCTTAAGTGAGCAAAGAAGGAGACCATAGTAATGAAGAATCTGTTTGAGAAGAATTTGATTGCAGGTGCGGCAATTGCCGCGTTTCTCGCCACGGCTCCATCCCAAGCGACCGAGTATCGTGCCGTCTTGCCGGAAAGCGTTAACATTGAAGGCGATGCGTTAACGCGCGCCTTGGGCCGTGTCTTTGCCGACAAAGTCGGTCCGGGAGATACATTCAGCCTTTGGGATGGAACCAACAACAAACGGATCGCCAAGATCACCGTTCCCGACGACGAACGCTACACCACGACGATGCGCAAGATGCGGAAGTTCTCCCACAAGATCGGAACGATTGCCCGACACTTGAAAGGGCTTTCCTCTAACAGTCAAAGCGCTCCGGGGCACCTCGACCTGTTGTCAGTTTTGCACGGTGTTGGCGATAACCGCATCGTGGCGGATGAAGATATCCATCTGATCATAATCGGCCTGCCCGTGCAGGCAACGCACGATCGGATCTGGTCGATGGTCCGCGATGAGGGGAAGATTCAGGTTCCCACCGATGCAGCCATACTCTCGCGCGGTTACCGGACGCCCTATAGCGTCGCTGGGCGCGAGAATGCCCTAAGCGGCGTCTACGTTCATATGTGTAACATCGGTGGGTCGACACTATTGCGACTTGATGAGATGTCCCTGCGTCATGTTTGGGGGCAATTGATACGCGCACAAGGCGGTGCCTTGGTGACATGGAGTAGCGACATGTCCGTTTGTGTGGAGCGTTTCGCGGCGGCTGTGACTAAACCACTAGAAATCGCCGCTCCCGACAAGAGCTTGCCGCCCGCAATGATGCGTCCGGTTTGGAATGAATCGGAACGCATTAAGGAAGGCGAAAGGCCGCAACCGGAAGCGTTTGATGTGTTCTTCAATGCCGACCATCCCAGCGTAGACGGCCTGATTGTCTATACAGGAGTCGAGTACGAACCGGAAAACTACCCAATTCGCTATGATCATGCGTGGTGCTATTTTAATAGCGCTGCCGGACGAGACGCTGTTCAAGTCCGTATCAACGTTGCACGGAAACAGTTTGGACATGATCCGGTTTGGCATGAAGCCAGCGATCAGGAACTGTCGGCGGCGGGCGTTTCACGTGAAGACGCCGAACTCGCTCGTGACGTTTGCCAGTTTCCGAAGGTTGGTGGGTAGTCCATGCCCACCCCCTCCAACCAAAAAGGCTCTCGGTTCATTCCGGCACTAATCATCGGCGTCGTAAGTTTTACCGCATGGAAGTCATCCGGTTTCCCACCGGTGGTGTCAGGAGGTCAGTTTGATCTCCTGCCATCATTGACGGTGTTTGGCATGGCGGTATCCGGACTAGCGATATCCACCGATGCGTTACGGCTGTTGGCCCGGTTCCTTGACTGGCGCAAGGCGAAGCAACCGACCGGGCTTAAGGGGACATCCGGCTGGGCGGCATTGCGGGACCTTCGCGGTGAGTTGAAACGCCACGAAGGGATTTATCTCGGCGCCGTCGACGGAAAGGCCGTTCGTACCCCATTCGAGAGTTCTGTCTTGATCGTCGGCCCGAGTGGTTCGGGCAAAAACGTATCCGTCTATCAGCCAAACGCCATGGCGATGGAAGGGGTGGATAAGGTCTTTATCGACTTTCGCTCCGACCAAACGGCGGTGCTGGCAAAACCGCTCAAGGCGCGCGGTGAGGACATTATTACGATAAATCTCGGTGGATTGTACGAAGACATCGTTGGACCATCCGCGCACTACAACCTGCTTTGTGTTCTGTTAGACGATCTGGAACGTCCCGGCGGCCTGCGCGATATCGTCGAGAACACGACGGGCCTGTGTCTGTGGCTCTATCCCGAACCGGGGGGCGGTGAGAGCAAGGATGCGAACCGGTATTTTCGCGACGGATCGCGAACATTACTCTCTTTAGCGACCCTGCTTTGTGTCCTCACCTTGGGGATGAAGGCGACCCTTGGCGACGTTTCGCAACTCTTACAGGATCGCACGCGGTTCCTTCTGGAATGCCAATGGGCGGCGGGGCGGCTCGCGCAAGAAGGAGGCGGAGCCTCTGAAATGCCGATCCTCAAATCCAAATGGGTTGAAAATCACTCCAATGATGATGTCCAACGGTTCATCGACTGGTTTCGGGCGCAGGCCGATGGTGTGGCAACGCTCCTTGAAGCGCCGGACACTCGCACTGTTGATTCCTTCATCACGGGCGCACAGCAGGCACTCTCTGTCTTTAACATTACCACCCGCGCAGCACGGATTTGCAGCCGCACGGATTTCCGTTTTGCCCAACTGAAAGAAGGCAAGCGGCCAACCAATGTGTTCTTCATGCTCGATCCTAACAAGATCGAGTCACAATCACGGATTCTCGGCTTACTGATTTACTGCATGCTGTTGGAACTGCGCCGCCATCCGAATAAAAGGCGAGAGGTCGTCATTTTCGCAGACGAAATCTCGAATATCGACTGGCCGGGATTGGGAAGCCTGATCACGTGGGCCAGAGCCTATTCCGTGAAACTGGTATTGTTTCTGCAAAATTTCCCAGCCTGCCGTGCAAAGCACTCTGGTGACACCGTAAAAACGATTCAATCGGAAAGTGAGCTCCAGTTATATCTTCCCCACCAGCGGGAAAGTGAAACACTTTCCTTCATTGAATCCAAACTTGGAACGACCCCGGTAACGACCCGCTCTAACCGGGGCAGTGCCAACAGTGGACCTTTCGGGTTGGACGGCTTCGACTTCCGCGAGGACGGGCGGCCTTTAATGACCGCTGATGAGATCCGGCGCTGTGATCACGGCATCCTATTCATACGCAATCAGAAACCCTTGAAGGTCGATCTGCCGCATATCGCCGCTATTGCACCATGGCGCAAGCTCGTTGGGATCAATCCGTTCTTCGGAAAGAAGTTCCTGTTGCCCGTGGCCCTGCGGATCAAACGCCGTGGCGTGATAGCCCGGCTGTATTCCCGTCTCTTCAAGCGGTGAACCGAAAATGGAGGCAAGTTATGACCTATAAACCTAAGAAGCCATCGCGTGTTGCGGCGTTGTTGCGTCTGCTCGGCTGGACCTTGGACCGCTGGCCGCTGGTGTTGGTGGCTGCCTTTCTCATCGCGCCATTTGGCCCGCACATGTTTCTTGGCGGCGAGTACCGAAAGGTCTTCGGCAATCGCGTCTATATCTTCTGCGACTATGTGGGATCGCGCGGAATCGTGACGCTGGATTTTCGGTACTTCAACGATGACTGCCCCGTGGTGATGTGGCTCGACAGCCGAGAGGTAGGGCGATGAGCAACGACAAGAACATCCGTAACGCGCATCCAACCCATGCGGAGTATAACAAGCGCTTTGATCCACCCGCGTCGCCATCAAGCGTGAAGCTCGATGGCCCGTGGATGAAGGCGGAGACATTGCGGAACCTGCCGATCATTCGCCTTGCCTTTAATCGAAGTCGGGTGCCGCCCGCGCCGGAACAAGAGAATGATCCGAGCCGCGATCATAGCGGGGAAACCCAAACTGGACGCGTGGATAAGTCCAAACCGGAATTAAAGCCACCGCCGCATCAACGCGGTCGGGTTGACCGGGTTGAATCGCTCCGGGCCGAACGAGACGCGGCTTTGGCACGGGCGGCGAAGGCCGAACCGGAAAGTAACGATCAGTCTCCTCAACACATACCGATATTTACCGGACCGTCGATGTGACGTGTCCACAACCTGAAAGGAACAGTGACATGAGCAACGAACAGAACACGCAAAATAAAGGCCCCGTAGACCGCATCAATGAGGGCGGTGTCTACGCCAAACTCTGGGAGCAAAATGGCGACAAAGGCCGTTTCATCTCAATAGAGACCGGACGTACCTATAAAGATCAGAATGGGAAGTACAAGACGTCCCATTCCTTTACACGCGCGGGTCTCATGAAGCTGGAAAGCGTCATCCGCCGTGCGAACGAGGAAGCCCGGAAGTGGGAGGAATACTATCGTATTAAGGACCAAGAGCAGCAACAGGCTCAGATTGAGCCCGCTCAACCCCAATCCGCCCCGCAAGGCGATCTGATGGCGGAGCGTGACGCCGCCTTAGCGAACACCGCGCCCGAAACCTCCACGTCTGCCCTTGAGCCGGACCACGGCCCAACTCAGTGATCGCCGCCAATAATCGTGTGTTTCTCTTGAAATTCAACCAAAAATAGGATATAATTCCTACGATGCCATTCTCAAGAGAAACCACGGTTGGAGGCAGTAAACAGATAACGAAGTAAGGACCTAAAACATGAAGCAACAAGAACATAAAGGAGAGCCGGACAGACTATCAGCGACATCGAACTCTGGGGAGAACATATTGCCCCCGGTGATGGAAATTGACCTAAGCGAATTTTTGCATTTCCTCGACGACACGCATTTAAGCGATAAAGAGAAGATGGAATGCCTTGAAATCCATTGGCGTATCATCTGCGATTTGATGTCTCTCGGCTTTGGTATCCACCCCGTTCAACAGGCGCAAAATGCCTGTGGAAAAGATGCCGAACCCCCAACTCAGCAGACATTTGAAGGCTCGGAAATGTTAGAATTAGGGCACAGTGAAATCATTAAGACATTTGGTAAATCGGCTGACGACAGAGTCGGGGAAAGAACCACAAAATGACGCATCAACCTCACCTAACGAAGTGCCTGATCTATTGCCGCGTTAGCGGTAAAAAACAGGACGTGGAGGGCTCGGGTCTCCAGAGTCAGCAATACCGATGCGAACAGCATGCCGAATCTAAGGGCTATGAGGTCGAAGCCATCTTTCCCGATGTAAAGACGGCTGGTGGAGACTTCATAGAGCGCAAGGGCATGGTTGCCCTTCTGGCCTACATGGACGCAAGGCCCGATGAGCAGTTTGTTGTCTTGTTCGATGACCTCAAACGCTACTCACGCGATGCGGAGTATTACAAGCCGCTACGCAGAGCGATGCGGGAGCGGGGCGCGAAACTGGAATGCCTGAACTTCGTATTCAATGACACTCTCGAAGGCGAGTTCACGGAAACCATCGCGGTCGCGGCATCCGAGCTGGAACGCAAACAGATGGCCCGCCAGAACCATCAAAAGACCAAGGCGCGGATTGAACAAGGATACTGTACACGTTCGGTGCCCCCTATCGGTTTCAAATACGAACTGACCAAGCACGAGGGCAATGTGCTGGTTCACGATGAACCCCTCGCGACAATCATTCGCGAAGCCCTCGAAGGGTTCGCCTCAGGTCGCTTTGCTTCTCAGGCAGAAGTGAAACGGTTCTTGGAAGCGCAACCGGATTTTCCCAAGGATTTTCCGGACGGCTCCATCCGTCAGATGAAAGTCTCCCGGATGCTGAAGCAAATTATGTATGCGGGCTACATCGCCATGCCGAGTTGGGGTATTTCCATGCGCGAAGCTAGGCATGAATCCATCATCAACAAGGAGACCTTTGCCAAAATTCAGGAGCAACTAAACGGGCGCCCGGCGATGCCCGCCCGTAAGGATTACAGCCAAGATCTGCCCTTGCGCGGTGCCGTGGCCTGTTCATGCTGTGGTTACGCTCTCACAGGTGGATGGAGCAAGGGTAAAACCAAACGCTACGCCTACTACTTCTGCCATCATCATGGCTGCGAGATGAAAGGGAAGACTATCCCTGTCACCAAGGTGCATGAGCCGTTTGAGGAGATCATGAAGTCGCTGCGTCCGGGTAAGCCCTATCTGGCGATGATCAAAGCGATGGGTATGAAGTATTGGGAGCAGCAGACAAAGCGGATGAAAGACGCTGCCGCAGCATACGGCGCAAAGGCCCGCAAGCTGGAAAAGGAAATTGAGAAGGTTGTTGACCGCATGCTGGATGTCTCAAACCCGCGTGCGCTGAAAGCATTTGAGGACCGCATCGAAACTATGGAGCAGGAACGGCTTGTGGCACTCGAAAGAGCCTCGAAAAGGCCCGGTGCATTGCGCCCGTTTGAAGAATTGTTTGAACTCTCAATGCAGGTTTTTTCAAACCCTTATAATTGCTGGAAAAATGGCAGTCCTGATCTGCAAAGAACCATCCTTAGATTGGCCTTCGCAGCCCCCCTTACATACATCCGGGAAACAGGCTGTTTGAACACCGAAAAATCAAACGTTTTCAGTGTTCTGGATGGTTTTCACATGTCGAGAGAAAAAATGGTGCTGCCGGAGAGATTCGAACTCTCGACCTCCCCCTTACCAAGGGGGTGCTCTACCCCTGAGCCACGGCAGCGCCTTTGTCGATGACGCGGGTGTATGCCATAGCGCTCAGGCCGGTGCAAGGCTCGGAAATGCCTTCAGAGCCAATGTTGGACAGAAAATTTCCTTAAAAACCTTACTGCTCACTAAGTTGGGGCTGGAATCCCCCTCACCCCCTAGATATAGTGCGATACGACTTAAACCATTCGAGATTTGGGGGCGATGACAGCGCGGGATAGCGATAGCGGGGCTAAGAATTCGGCCAAATCCGGGACCCGTGAAACGCGCCTCGCGGAGCAACTGCGGGCAAATCTTGCGCGACGCAAGAACCAGAAACGCGGGCGTATCGTCCAGCAGGACGAAACCGCACCATCCGACCCTCCAGAATCGAAACATACGCGCAGTGGCGCCGAGGATAGCAAACCATGAGCATTCTGCCCGACCATTGGATTCGTGACCAGGCGACCAATCACGGCATGATCGAGCCCTTTGTTGATAGCCAACGCCGAGAGGGGACAATTTCCTATGGCGTCAGCTCCTATGGCTATGACGCACGGGCTGCGTCGGAATTTCTCATCTTCACAAACGTGAACAACGCCGTCGTCGATCCCAAGTCCTTCGATGAAAATGCCTTCGTGAAGCGCGAGGCGGAAACCTGCATCATTCCGCCGAACTCCTTCGTTCTGGGGCGCACCGTGGAATATTTCCGGATCCCCCGCGATGTGTTGGTGATTTGTCTGGGCAAGTCGACCTATGCCCGCTGCGGGATCATCGTCAATGTGACGCCGCTTGAGCCGGAATGGGAAGGCCATGTGACGCTGGAGTTTTCAAACACCACGCCCTTGCCGGCTAAGATTTATGCGAATGAGGGCGTGTGCCAATTTCTGTTCCTGAAGGGTGACTCGTCGCCTGAAGTTTCTTACAAGGACCGCTCCGGCAAGTATATGGGCCAACGCGGCGTAACACCGCCCAAACTTTGACACAGTCCGGAGCCAGATTGCGGTTCAACGCGGATGCAAAATAACCGGCCTGGATGGGTGGTCCAGATGAATGGTTGGCCAAGTTGAATGATTGGCCAAGATAAATGGTTTTAGGAGTGTCCGCGCCGTCCCGGTTCGGTCTGACTCCCAGACCGGAACAGCCTTATTGCATAGTGGAGAGTATTTTCATGTCGCCTCGCGATCTGAATAACGACGAAGACAATATCGATACTGATGGAAACCCGGCGCCTGCAGCTGCTGGAAATGTAAGGACAGGTGGCATGGATTCCTTGGTCATCACCGGTGGTGCGCGATTGGAAGGCAAGATCAAGGTCGGGGGCGCGAAGAATGCCGCCCTGCCCCTGATGTGTGCATCAATCCTCAGTGATGAGCCCCTGATCCTTGAGAACATGCCGAAGCTGGCCGACATCGCGACGCTCAGCGCCCTGCTGCGTGAGTTTGGGATCGCGATCAGCGCCGAAGCCCCTCCAAAAGGATCGATGCCGGGAACCGGCCAACGACTGACACTGGATGCGCAACGGATCACCGAAACGCTTGCGCCCTATGACATCGTGCGGAAAATGCGCGCCAGTGTTTTGGTTCTGGGACCCCTTGTGGCCCGGGCTGGTTCGGCCAAAGTCTCTCTACCCGGTGGTTGTGCAATTGGCGCGCGGCCTGTCGATCTGCATATCAAAGCGCTCGAGCAAATGGGTGCAAAAGTGGATCTGTTTCAGGGCTATATCGTCGCGGAAGCACCAAATGGCCTGACCGGCGCCGACATCGTCTTCCCCTTCGTATCGGTTGGCGCGACAGAGAATGCTCTTATGGCAGCCACCCTGGCCAAAGGCCGGACGCGCCTGATGAATGCGGCGCGCGAGCCCGAGGTGACAGACCTGGCCGAATGCCTGGTTAAGATGGGGGCAAAGATCGAAGGGATCGGCACGGACACCCTGACGATTGATGGTGTCGACAGTCTTGGCGGCACCACTCATGAAGTCCTACCGGATCGGATTGAGACCGGCAGCTTTGCCGCCGCTGCCGCTGTCACTGGTGGGAAACTGGAGCTGATCGGTGCCCGCGCTGATCTATTAGAGGCCGCCCTGACCGCCATGACGCGCGCCGGGCTAGAGGTCATACCGACTGACAGTGGCATTCTGGTTGAGGCGCATAACGGCATCAAAGGCACAGATGTCATGACAGAGCCCTATCCGGGCTTTCCAACCGACCTTCAAGCACAGATGATGACAATGCTAACGGTCGCCGAAGGCGCCTCTATGGTCACGGAAACGATCTTCGAAAACCGCTTCATGCATGTGCCGGAACTGGCCAGAATGGGCGCGAATATCAACCTGCATGGCCGGTCCGCGATGATACGCGGCGTCGACCATCTGGTTGGTGCTCCCGTGATGGCGACGGATCTCCGCGCATCGGTCTCTTTGGTGATCGCAGGCCTGGTGGCGGAAGGGGAAACCGTTGTGAACCGGGTCTACCACCTGGACCGCGGCTATGAGGCGATCGACCAAAAGCTCGGCGCCTGCGGAGCAAAGATTGAGCGCGTCGCCGGTTCTTAGGTGAATGGCGACACGCATATCGAGGGGGGAAATGGTGGGGCTGAAACTAAGAGCACGTGATCTTGAAGACCTATCGGTTATTTCAAGTATGACGCAAGATGCGCTAGCACCACTGGAAGACATGATGTTTCTGCCGGACAGCAGCTCATTCATGGTCGCCCTAAACAGATTTCGATGGGAAGACAGCGCGGATGGCCCACCATACCGTCGCGGCCATGCCGGACTGAGATTCGATACAGTAAACGCAGTCAAGCGCAAGGGAGTCCAGCAACAAGAAAACAAGAAGATGCTCAGTCTTCTTGCAATATCCTATGCACCAACGGACGTCAGCTCACCAACCGGCCCCGGCACGATTGTCCTAAGCTTTGCGGAGGATGTCGCCATCCGGTTGGACGTAGACAGCGTCCTATGCGCGTTAGAGGATCTAGGCGACCCTTGGCCGACGCAGTGGCTTCCAAATCACAGCCAAACGGATTAGCCCGCAAGAAACCGCCCAAAACCAGTTCTGCGCGATTGCAAATCAAACAACCCGATACCCCATTCGAAAACCACCCCAGTGCCGGCCATTCACAATGATCGGGCTAGAAGCATCTTTCATAAGCACAAAATGCCCGCCCCCCATGTCCCGCCGGTATGTCTGCAGCAAAACATCTTTGCGGTTCTGTCCGGCTGACAACCCAGTGCGATCATTGAAAATCCGACGATTACGGCAGTTCGCATTGTTCCAAACCGGGTCATCTCCCTGCGTTTTCGAGTAGATCTGGTTGTGCGTGCCGATATAGCCGTTGTCATCACAGGCACAGCAAAAAGCAATCTTGTCATCGCAAGCAAGAATCGGTTCTTGGATCTCCGGCAACACGCGATCCGTAAAATCTACAAACTCCGTCGTGACTTGTTGAGGATCGCTTCCAGGGACGGGTTGATAGCGACGGTCAAATAAACCCGCTTCATCAATCTCACCCGATTGTATGGCCTTTTCAAAGCGTTTCGATATCTTGGAGGCCGCGTCACGGACCAAACTGAGATACTGGCTATCCGTCGTCTTGAAACCGCTGGTCGCAATAAAATTCATCATATCGCCGATTTCGAGGAACGTTTCGTCGATACAATCATCCGCAATCTGCAGATTCATACCGCCGGTGTTCAGTCCATCGACCATCTCATCAAAGCGTCCCCCGACATCCGCACATCGGCCAAGACTGGCATCCGTTGCCGTCGAAATCGTGGTGATCTGCCGCTCAACCTGACCAAAAACCTCCGAAAAACCATGCATCGCCGTGTCGATATCGAAAACACTGGCGCTAGCCTCTTTCGCGTTGGCTAGGACCGTTCCACTATCATCAATCAAGCTGCCAACCTGGGAAGTCAGGACCTCAACCGTCTCACTGATTTGCTCCGTCGCCTTTGCCGTTTGATTGGCAAGCGCCTTCACTTCCCCAGCGACGACAGCAAACCCCTTACCAGCCTCTCCAGCACGGGCCGATTCAATGCTTGCGTTCAGCGCCAACAAGTTGGTCTGTTTCGCGATGCCCTGAATGCCGGATGCGATCACAATGACGCTCTTGAGGGAATCTTCGAGACCTGAAAGTCGATCTTCAATACTTTGAGCTGACTGGGTCAATCGTTCTATTTTGCTGACGGCATCGGTTACTGTCTTCCGTGATCGCCCCAGCTCTTCCGTCGCTTCACGGGTGACATGGGTGGTGTCTTGACCGGCGGCGTCAGTTTCCCGCATCGACACTGTCATTTCTTCAATGAGACCACGCAGGTTCTCAAATGCGCTGGCCTGATCGGTCACGATGCGAGAGACATCGCTAACCATCCCCTTAGTTTCTGACATTCCGCGGCAAACCGACTCCAGCCGAGCCAGTGAATTATCGGCAAACTCATCAGCTTTGGAATAGGTGCTTCCTGCCATTTCTGATTCAGCCACGGTGGCGGATTCCGACGCAAGCGCACTGCCAGGAACAGTTTCATGCTGCATATTCAAAATATTTCTCTCCCCAAGTTCATGGGCTGTGACGGAAGAAGCTTAAATCGCCTTCAGACTCGCCACGGCCAATTACCCTCGAGGATCAAAATACTTTTCAACCATTAAAAAACTCGTAACAAAAATAGAGATTGCCCGCCAAACCTTTACAACACCGAACCTTTACAACGCCGGGCCTCTACAACGCCCGGCCCGCCATCATTCCCTCCGCAATGGCGATATCCGCTGTCCGTGGCGCCAGTCCGTCTCCGATCACATGAAGCTCAATTCCCGCAGCCTCGATGGCAGGCCGCAGCGCGCTCACCGCGTCGCTGCCAAGCCAGGTCACCAGCAAATCGACGGGCGCCAGGCGTTCTTCCACGTAGCTATAGACATTTTGGGTGACGACAGCCCCCGGTTCCAGTCCCACTACATCTGTATTGGGCATGAAGCGGGCGCCTGCCGATAAGACGCGCTCGTAGAACGGAACCCGGCGGACAACATCCGTATCATCCGCCACGGCCATGGCAGGGGTCACGACGGTCAAAGCAGAGCCTTGCGCGGCCATATACTCAATCGCGCCCGCGCCGATGATGCCACCACCGTGGTCCCAGATCACCGCATGTCTTGCTTCCGGTCGACCGTCGCGAACAAGCTCTTGTGGCGAGACCA
>SPJK01003682.1_pt1 | contig 35266 bp, 28 predicted proteins | sample 3741771 | NCBI WGS metagenome assembly SPJK01 (sample SAMN10925997, study PRJNA522277) | cold seep metagenome | isolation source: Elba SIP-enriched marine methane seep metagenome, extraction at timepoint T2 | place: Italy: coast of Elba, Mediterranean Sea
AGCCGGTTTTTGATGTCCGGCGAGGTCATGATGCTTCCGTTAGAGACCAGAGGGTTGCCGCCAAAGACGATGAATAACTCGGTGCGATCTAAGTCGGGGATGGGAAGTAATAGTTGGTGTCCAAAGAGTTTATAGGCCGCCAGCATATGGGGCAGCTGGTCTAGCGAGGTAGCGGAGAACTTATTTTGGGTATAGAGCGCTCGGGAAAATAGTTGTCCGTAGGTCATGGTGCCGAGATTGTGCACCGACGGGTTGCCTTGATAGATACCCACCGCATTGCGGCCATGCTTTTCTTGGATGGCTAATAATTTTTGTGAGATCTCATCAAAAGCTTCATCCCAAGTAACTTCTTTGAACTCACCATTGATCTTCTTCAGCGGCCTTTTGAGGCGGTCAGGATCCTCGTGGATGTCTTTGAGCGCATAGGCTTTAGGACAAAGATGGCCGCGGCTAAAGCTGTCTTCTTTGTCACCCCGAATCTCAACGATTTGCTGGTCCTCGATCTCGATACTTAGGCCGCACATGGCCTCGCAGATGGTGCAGTTGCGGTAGAAGCTAGTGGACACCCCGCTAAGCTAGCAGATCTCCTTAGAAGTTGCCTGGGAGATGGGTTAAAAGACCGATGATGGGCAAAAAGGGGCAGCTTCCCAGCGATCGAGAGTTGGGCATCAAAGCCAGTCGCAAAGAGTTTTTGCAGAAGGAGCGCTTTGAGCATCCCCACAAAAGCCGTGGCCAAGACTATCAGCCCACCAGCTCTGAGCAATTTGAACGCATGCTGCTTGAGGTCCGGGCTGAGCTGTCCGACTATGTCTTGGTAGACATAGGCGCCGGCAAAGGGCGGGTACTTTGTTTGGCGGCTAACTATCCATTTGCCGAGATTCAAGGAGTGGAGCTAGCTAACCGATACCATCAGACCGCCTTGGAAAATATCTTGAGCATGAAAAAGAGCTTTCGGCGCTGTTCGAAAGTATCTTGTTTAAATATAGATGCTCTAGAATATATCTTTCCGTCTCAGCCTCTGGTTATCTATCTCTTTAATCCCTTTGATAGATACATGATGGAAAAGCTCTGCCAAAATATCGGAGATAGTTATCAAGCCCAACCTCGGCCTATCTATGTGCTCTATTTGGAGCCCATGCATTCCGAGCCACTCTTGAACTGCGCAGGACTCAAACAGATCTACCAAGAGCGAGAGTTTATGGTTTTCGCCAATGCAGAAACGGGCATTTAGGCGCGATTTCTTGCTTTGAGCCACTAGCTAAGCCCCGCTGACGGACTTGTCTTGGCCAAGGACCAGTCTTTTTGGTAGGGCAGAGCGGTGAGTCCCCGGCCCGAGTCGTCCAGAGAGCTGAATCCCGCCACCCGGGAGGAATACGTTCGCTCGGTGGTGAAGAAGAAGCTGCATCGGCGAGACCGCCCCACCGAGACCCATTTCACCCTGGAGGTTTCGGTCTATTGGCACAACGCGCTGCTAGATTCGGTGAGTATTGGTCGCCGTCGAGTGCTGAAGGTGGGCGGACATCGCGACGCGGGAAGATCAAATCTTCAGGTGGAGATGGCGCCGCCGCTCAAACCTTTTACTATTGCTAAGGTTCGTCAAAAAGAGGCGCAGATCCTCTTGCCTGATACTGCCATCTATTGCGTTAAAAAGCCTGACGGAGAGGTAGATTGGCAGCCGGAACTCTCTTCTGCCAAAGCACCTTTTCCCGCCTTGAGCTATCATCTCCTGTTTGGTGAACGCATGGTTTATAATGTCGATGCGCTTACTTTTATGCTTCAATTTGTGCATCGCGATGGTTGGGCCCGACATCCGCTAGATTGGCTCATCCCCCAAGTCATCGAGGGATAGTTTTGCTCGATTGGATCAAGTCCCAAACCAGGGCCCAAAAAGTTTCTAAAGGCACCCGAATTCAGTCGCTATGGAGCGGTTATGGGGAGATCTACCGGGTTCAGCTCGAAGGCGCTGACTATTCCTCTGCGGTGGTCAAACACGTGGCGCCTCCCCAAGATAGTTTTCATCCTAAGGGTTGGAATACTAATCTGTCCCACCAAAGAAAGCTGCGCTCCTATCAGGTTGAGCAAAACTTCTACCAGAGCTATTCTGCCCAGCATTTAGAGAGCTTCTATGTTCCTAGTTGTTATGGCGTCCGCAAGTTAGAGGGGCAGTGGGGCTTTGTTTTAGAGGATTTAGATGCCTCCGGCTATGCCGGGCGAGCTCATGAACTAAGTCTGAGACAAATGAAGCAATGTCTCGATTGGTTGGCCTCTTTTCACGCAAACTATCTTAAAGTGTCTCCCAGGGGGCTTTGGGAGGTTGGTAGCTATTGGCATCTTGAGACGCGCCCCGATGAACTATTGGCTTTGGAGCATCAGGGGCTAAAGCAACACGCCGCGCAGATAGATGCGGTGCTCAATGCCTGTGCCTTCCCAACTTTCGTGCATGGCGACGCCAAGCCGGCCAATTTCTGCTTTTCGCCGGCCAAAGAGGCGGTGGCCGCGGTGGATTTTCAGTATGTGGGCGGGGGCTGCGGCATCAAAGACGTGGTCTATTTCTTCTGCTCGGCACTGGATGAAGATGACTGCGACGAGCACGCGGAGCTACTTTTGGAACACTACTTTGGCCAGCTCGGTTCCCTGCTAGAGCCAAAGCTCGGCGCTGAAGAATGGGGGGCTTTAGAAGCCGAATGGCGCCAGCTTTATCCTTTCGCTTGGGCCGATTTCTACCGCTTTCTTTTGGGGTGGGCGCCTGGGCACTACAAGCTCAATCAGTATGGCATGGAGCTGGTCGAGCGCTTGCTGAAGACTCTCTAGCCACTCATTTTCAGAACTCGACTCGGTCCTTGGGGTTTTTGAAGAGCTGGGACTCGCCTTCAGCGGCCTTTCCCCAAACTGTTGGTGCGAATTTCTTTGTGAAATCTCGCCTGCGCAATCTCCGAATTTCGCCGCTAGGAACCGTCTTTTGTCTCTTGGCTGCCTCGATTCAAGTCGATGGCTGGATTCCCTAATTCTACGTGAAATCTGCACTTTGAGGGCCATTTGGGCCGGCCTAGTGCACAGAGCACAGCCTAGTTAGGGACTACAAGCGGGTTTACTTCTTGCCTGATTGGGATGGGGGAGTTAATCGAGGCGGCCGATGTTCCCGCAAGTACAGCAGCTTGCGTCGTTGCTAGTCTCGCAAACTCCTGCCGAAGGAGGCTGTGCCGGCGCAGGTGGCCAACAGTTCTTCCTCATGATCGGCATGGTGGCGATCTTTTACTTCATATTGATCCGCCCCCAAGCCAAGGAGCACAAGGCCCAGCAGACCTTGTTGGAGTCTCTCAAGCGCGGCGATGAAGTCGTAACCAAGAGTGGTCTGATCGGTAAGATCGCTGATATCAGCGAGCAGATCGTGACCCTCGAAGTCGCCAAGAATACCAAGGTCCGGGTTCTCAAACACGTCATTGGTAAGAAGCTTGAACTCAAGGCGGACAGCAAAGCAGACGCCAGCGGCAATGCCGCGAAAGCATCAAAAAAGTAGGCTGCCCTGTTAGGGCAGATGAGTGGATCCTATGGAACGTAGTTGGTATACGCGCCTGTTTCTCGTGCTCGGCCTGATGGTCCTGGCGCTTTATTATGCAGCGCCTTCGATTATCTATTTTAACGCTGAGCCAGATGTACGGCGCACCAAGAAACAAATCGATAAGCTGATTCCCGAGTCCCTTCCCAAGAAGCGCTTTAGCCTGGGTATCGACCTCCAAGGTGGTTTGCACCTAGTGATGGGCGTCGACACCGACAAGGCTGTGCAAGACCGCGCTGATCGGGTGGCTGTGGAGCTCATGGACGCCATGAAAGAGAAGGACAAAAAGCTCAAGCGGGCTTTTCGTCCAGGCGATGTTCCTGAGCTGACTCTGGAGATGAACTCAGCAGATGACTGGGATGCTTTGCGCACCATTTTGGAAGAGCGCGGAGACACCTGGAAAGTCCTTTCCCGGTCAGGAGCTGAAGTCGTTTACGGCATGGATCCCGCCACGGAGACCAAGCAGCGCGATGACGCTGTACGGCAGGCCATCACGACCTTGCGTAATCGCATCGACAAGTTTGGTGTGACTGAGCCTGAGGTTCGCCGCCGCGGCGACAACTCCATCATGATCCAGATCGCTGGCCTGTCCGCTGAGGACAAGAAGCTGGTGAAAGAAGAGATCATCGGTAAAACAGCTCAGCTTGAGTTCAAGTTGGTGGACGAAAAGGGTGATTACTTCACCAAGATCGCCGCTGCCGCAGATAAGCCCGACAGCATCACGCTTCAGCAGGATGTTTACGAAGGCCCCGATGGCGCTCAGATCATTCGTCCGCTTCTGGAGACCAAGGACAAAGATGCTCTTCGCAAGTTCTTGGCCGACCACAAAAAGACGCTTCCCGATGACCGGGTCGTGGGCATTCAGGAATTCCAGCCCACCGAGCAAGCCGACAAGGTCTACCGGACTTGGTTGCTCGAAAAGCGCACTCACCTCACCGGTGACTACCTCACCAATGCTTTCGAGTCCTTCGACCGTGAGCAGAACCAGTGGGCTGTTTCCATGACTTTCGACCGCAAGGGAGCAGACCTTTTCGGCAAGCTCACTCGCGAAAATGTGAAACGGAAGATGGCCATCGTCTTGGACGAAGTGGTCGACTCAGCGCCCATCATTCAGGGCCCCATTCCTAACGGACGTGCACAGATCACCTTGGGTGGCTTCAAGAGCCAAGCCGAGCAGTTGGCTGATGCCCAGTCTTTGGCCATCGTGCTGAAGGCCGGTGCTTTGCCTGCGCCTGTCTATCCTCAAGAGGAACGCACCGTCGGTGCAACCTTGGGTGACGACGCTATTGCCAAGGGCCGTTTGGCACTCACCGCAGCTCTGGCCGCCGTGATTCTGCTGATCATCATCTACTACAAGCTCTCAGGTGCAGTGGGAATCGTGGCTCTGGGCGTGAACATGCTCTTCTTGTTCGCAACCTTGGCTGCTTTCGAGGCCACTTTGACCCTTCCCGGTATCGCCGGTTTGGTACTCACCATTGGTATGGCGGTCGACGCCAATATCATTCAGTTTGAGCGTATTCGCGAAGAGCTACGCAGCGGCAAGAACGTACGCGCCGCAGTGGATGCTGGTTTTGGCAACGCCTTCTCCGCCATCTTCGACGCCAACGTCACCACCTTGCTGGCTGCCATCGTGCTCTTCCAGTTCGGTTCGGGCCCCATCCGTGGTTTTGCCACTACTTTGGGCATAGGCGTTTTCATCAACACCTTCACCGCAGTGGTGGTTCCCCGCCTCGGCCTCGACTACATCACCCGGAAGCTCCGGGTGAAGGAACTGAGCATTTAGGGCCGGCCAAGGGAGACATTCGCCATGTTTAATATTGTAAAGCCCGGTACCAAATTCGACTTCATGGGCAAGGCACCCATCTTTAGCAAGGTGTCTATCGCTCTGTTCGTGCTCTCTTTGGTGGTCATTTTCACCAAGGGCGTGAACCTCGGCCTCGACTTCGCAGGTGGTCACGAAATCCTTATGCAGTTCGACAAGAACATCACTGCAAAGGACGTTCGTGGTCGTCTCAAAGCTGTCTTTCCCGGAAAAGACACCGCTGTTCAGAGCTACGAGCTGCCCGACAGCAACAAGACCTTCTACTTGGTTCGCATTCTGCGCTCTGAAATCTTCACCCCTGAAGATATCACCAAGATGGAAGGTGCCTTCAAAGCTAAGTACGGCGAAGCCTTCCAGCGCTTGGTTTATAACCAAGAGGCTGGCGACGTGGTTGAGGTGGAGTTTACCAAGACCGCCACCAAAACCGGCGCCGATCTATCTCTAGATACTTTGAAGAAGGTTGTTGCTGGCGAAAACCACGAGGTTTCCAACATCCAGCGCATGGGTCGCGATGGTCAGAACAACTTCCGTATCGCCCTGGGTGGCATGGAGCGCACCGTGGTTAAGGCCATGTCCACCTTGGACGAGAAGGCCGAGGCCGTTCGCGTTGAGTTCGTAGGACCTACGGTTGGCAAGCAGCTGCGGGACGACGGTCTATTGGCCGTGCTCTACGCCATGCTTCTGATCATGGTGTACATCGCTTTCCGCTTCGACTTCTTCTACTCACCTGGTGCGATTCTCTGCTTGTTCCACGATGCAGTGATCACCGTGGCATTGCTCTCCCTCATCGGCGAGCAGTTCACTTTGGCCACCATCGCGGGTCTGCTCACCTTGGTGGGTTACTCAATCAATGACACCATCGTGGTGTTCGACCGTATTCGTGAGACCCTGAGTCTCTCCAAGTCCAACAACTTGGGTGAGATCCTCAACCAGGCCATCAACGAGACCCTTGGTCGTACCTTGATCACCTCACTGACCACCTTGCTCGCCTGTGCTTGCTTGTTGGCCTTTGGTACAGGCACCGTGTTGTCCTCCTTCGGTCTGATCATGGCAGTGGGTATTTTGGTGGGTACTTACTCCTCCATCTATGTGGCTTCGCCCGTCTTCCAATCGCTCCGTGAGCGTTTTGGCGGCGAGCTGCATCAAGAACCCAAACCCAAGAAGCCTGCTGCCCAGGTCTAGGGTAGACTTCTTCTATGGCTGGGGGCGCAGTAGAGCGGCGGTGGATTGCCGCTGAACTCGATGAAGACTGTGCCCAGGCGCTCGCTGAGCAAACCGGTCATTCCCTCCGACTTTGTCGCATGATGGTTCGCCGCGGAGTGGAAACACCCGAGGCGGCCGAGCGCTATCTCAAGCCCCAGCTCTCCCATATGCCCCATCCACATCAGCTCAAGGGCTGTAAGGAGGCGGCGGTGCGTCTGGCGGACGCCATTGAGGCCAAGCAAAAGCTCACTCTCTATGGAGACTATGATGTCGATGGGGTGACCTCAACCGCACTGCTAGCCAGCTTTTTGGCTCCTCATGGGCTGCTTCCGGAGATCTACATCCCCAAGCGGCTCAAGGAGGGCTACGGGCTCAACCGCCAAGCGGTGGAGGCTATTGCCGAGTCGGGTGCCGACTTGATGATCACTTTGGATTGCGGCATTACCGCAGCCGATGAGATCGCCTTGGCTAATGAGCGAGGGGTGGAAGTCATTGTGGTGGACCACCACAAATGTCCGCCTGAGTTGCCGCAGACGGTGGCTACGCTCAATCCCCATCAAGACGACTGTCCATATCCAGAGAAGGTACTGGCTGCGGTGGGGGTTTGCTTCAACCTGCTCATCGCCACCCGAATCGAGCTTCGCGAGCGTGGCTTCTATGGCCCAGATCGCATGGAAGAGCCCAATTTGCGGCGCTCTTTGGATCTGGTGGCTCTGGGGACCATCGCTGATATGGTCAATCTCACCGGAGTCAACCGGGTGCTGGCTTGGTACGGCATGCAAGAGATCCGTTGGGCTCGCCGACCCGGTCTTCGGGCTTTGATGGAGGTCTCCAAGGTCAAAGCCAACAAGGCAGATAGTTCTTCGGTGGGGTTTCGGCTGGGGCCGCGCATCAATGCGGCGGGTCGGCTGGCAGATGCCACCATTGGCGTGAGGCTGCTACTGGCCGAGGATATTCGCGAGGCTCGGCGGATGGCTCAAGCTCTGGACGATGCCAATGGCAATCGTCAGCGTATCGAGGCCGATGTTTTCGAGTCCGCAGTGAAAATGGTCGAGGATGCCGGCGAGTTGCCACCGATTTTGGTGTTGGCAGAGCCCACTTGGCATCCCGGCGTGGTGGGTATCGTCGCTTCCAAGCTGGTCGAGCGCTACGATCGGCCCACCATCCTCATTGGCGAAGGCGGTCGCGGTAGCGCCCGTACTGCCAAGGGCGTGCATATCTACAACGCCATGAACGACTGCTCAGGCCATTTGGTTAAATTCGGTGGCCACCGAGCGGCGGCGGGGCTGCGAATACACTTCGAAAAGGTTGAAGACTTCCGCCAAGCCTTGGAGCAACGGGTCGCGGAAGACCCTGACTATGGGCAGAATACAGAGTCGATTCTGATCTATGACGAGGCACTGCCTGCCGAAGAACTCAACGAGCTTTGTTGGCAGGAAGCCGCCCGGCTTGAGCCCTACGGAAACGGCAATTCTGAGCCGCTTTTCATGGTCTCCAAGCTGAAACTGCGCTCCTCCCGAGTGGTCGGCAAAGACCATCTCAAACTCCAGGTTGAAGGTCCCCAAGGCCAAGCTTTAGGCGCGATTGCCTTTAAGATGGGCGAACATCATCCCGAGCTTAAAGGCGTCGCACAGCTCGAAGCGGCGGTTCATCTGGAACGCAATGAGTGGCAAGGCGTAGAGAGCCTCGAACTCAGAGTGCGCGATTTGCGCTACTAGCTGGATAAACCGCTTCCTTTTCCTCCTGGGCTCAAGCTCATCCCAAAAGGCCCGAAATGAGTGCATGAGGGCAGGACCATCATGATGCAGAGGAGCGTTGCGCTCTGTTTTGGGCTCGTTGCCTGGTGCTTGCTCGCCGGCGCAGGCCCAGCAAAGCCAGATTCGCCTGCGGCAGGCGCAGAGCAGAGCCAGAAGACCAAAGCGGCAAAAGGCACCGGGGACAAAGCCTCGGCCGCCAAGCCCAAAGAAGCGGTCAAAAAGGCTCCAGCGGCGGACCAAAAGCCCACTAAGAAGAGCGGGCCGGCGGTGCCACCGAGTGATGCTGCCAAAGCCGCCGCCAAGAAGTACGGTGGAAAGATCAGCGATGATGGCAAGTCCATGCGCATCACCACCGCAGCTCGCTCGGTGATGATCGTCGATGACCCCGCCGGCGCTGTCGATACCCACCGCATGAATTTGGCGGCCTCCATGCTCTATATGTCGATGGCCGCGCCGCGCGACCAAATTGGCATGGTTGCCTATGGCACCAAAGAACTCAAAGTTCCTCTGAGCCCCATGGCCAAAGCGGAGAGCTTCGGTAAGTTCCGCAAAGGTCTGCTGAGCATGCGTCCTAAGCCCGGTACCGCTAATCTTAATGATGCTATGGAGTTTGCGCTGTCTTCATTTGGACGCCGCGAGCCCGGGGTCAAAGATGCGGTGATCATCTTTGCCCACGAAGATCCCAAAGCGGATGACATCAAAGGTAAGATAGATAAGTCCTTCGTTGAAGCCTGCGTAAAACATAAGATTCCAATATTTATAATGAGTTTTAGCGACAAAGTGCCTAAAGCTTTTTATGAAGACCTCGCTTCGCGAACCAAGGGCGAATTTCGTCGTATTAAGACTTCAAAAGACCTCAACAAGTCTTTTACCGACATCTATGCCGCTTTGCACATGACCGAAGTACTGCCTCTCAATGGTGGTACTTTCGTGATGGATTCCAGTGTCAACGAAGCATCTATCATCATTCCCAAAGGCAAAGGTAAAAACCGCTTGGTTATGCCTGACGACCGGATAGTTAGTGCTAAACTTAAGTATCCTGGAGTGACTTGGATCTCCTTAGAGAAGTATGACCTCGTTCGCATTAAGAAGCCGCAAACTGGTGCTTGGAAGGTTGAGCAGCCTCCCGGAGCCGGGGGCGCGACGGCTGTGGTTTCCGACTCGGCATTGGGCTTAGAAGTCCATGTTGGTCCTAATCGGCCTTCAGTAGATGATGCAGTCGAAGTCACGGCTTTCTTGGTTGAAAACGGTGAGCCACTGCAGAGTTATGCTCGCCTCAAGCATATGGTTATTGAGGCGGAAGTCACCGAGCCCAGTGGCCTATCCAAAACTATCCGCCTGAAGAAAAATGAGCATGGGCAATATCTTGGCCATATCAACCATGATCTCACTGGATACTATGCTTTGCGGGTTCGGGCGATGAGTCCTGATATCCAGCGTATTCGCAAACTAAGTTATCAAGTCGCTCCTTCCTGCTTTTCAACCCATTTGCGTCGCAAGCCGCAGCTTCACTTAGAAGTTCGCATGCGAACCACCTGCCCTCGGTTTAAGGAACTATCGGTCAAAATGATCAAGTCCGAAGGGGATAAGGTTATCGCACGGACCCGCATGAAGCGGCTCAAAACTAAGTTTGTGGCCCCCATTGGTGAAATGGAGCCTGGCCACAACTTAGATATTAAAGTGGAGATCAACGGCCGAACCAGCGATGGTTATGTGGCTGCGATTCATCGCGGTCCAATGAAGGTCGAGGCGCCTCCACCCACCTTTTGGTACTACTGTAAGTTGGTAGGTATCAGATTAGTTCTCCTCAACTGCCCCATTGGGCTCTTTGCGGTAGGTTTCGTCATTCATCGGCGGATGCAAGAAGAGAAAGAAAAAGCCAAGGCTGAGCGTAAAGCTCGTCGCAAAAAGCGGCGGCAACAGCGTGCAGCTGAAGAGGCCGCTTCAACAGAAGAGGAAGAGGGAGAAGCCTAAAGATGATCGAAATATCCGCCTGGGTTCCTGCCATCCTCATCGAGATGAGCCTTATTCTCGGTGGTTTGCTTGCCTTCGTATTTATTCGCGGCAAAAAGACCACCGAAAGCCTCAATCAACGTATCTCGGCGCTTAAGTTGAAGTTAGCCGAAGCCAATAGTCGTGTCGCTGAAGTCCTCGAAGAAATGCGCTCTTCGATGAAGATCATTAAGTTCGAGGATAGTGACATGCAGATTCTCCAAGATATGGGTGCCATGGAAGGTGATCCTGAAACCTTCACCGCTGTCAAAAGCCAGGTTATCGAGTCTGGTTCTGCTGTCGTGGGCCTCAATGAAGTCACCGGAAGTCTCTCTGGGCGGCTGGCTGAACTTATGGAGAAGCAGATGGAGGCCATCAATATGGTTGGTCGAATGGGAGGCAGCGGTGGTTTGCCTCCAGAACTCAAAGAAAAAGCAGAAGCCATCTTGGATGTATTTAGAACCCTCGATGAGTTGCTGGCCGAGTCCCTCGAAGATGTTGATAAGATAGAAGCGGGTCTCAATGAGATCGGCGCCGCCTTGGATGAGTTCCGAGACGTAGATCCTCGCTTCAAGCTGCCCACTTCCGAAGAGCTCAACCAACTATTGGAAGACAAGGCCAATGCGCCTAGCGATGAAGAAGACGACGGCATCATCTATGACGAAGAAGATGAGGAAGATGATGACGATGAGATCTATGATGCTGGAGGCGACTCCATCGATGTGGGCTTTTTGTCTGAAGACGAAGGAGACCGGGCTTCTCCGTAAGCGCGTCTCCGTTCTTGACCCTTCCATGCCGTGGACCGCATAGGCCCTTGAATGGGTGAAACAGGCTCTCTGCCTGTGCTTTCTACCGCCGAGCGCGTTCCTGAAGGCTACGGGCAATGGCCGGACAAAGTCCGGGTCACCGAAATCTTCTTTTCTATCCAAGGGGAGTCCTCCGCCATGGGGATGCCTTGCGCCATGGTGCGCCTGACTGGCTGCAACCTGCGCTGCTCTTGGTGCGATACCGAATACTCCTTCAAGGGCGGCCAGTTCATGACTTCCGCCAACATCCTAGAAGCCCTGCAAAAGTATCCTACGCGCCGGGTCGAGCTCACTGGAGGCGAGCCGCTTTTGCAAAAAGGCACTCCTCAGCTAGCTCAGGCACTATTGGATGCAGGCTACACCGTGCTCATCGAAACCTCCGGTGAACGGGACATCTCCGTACTGCCTACCGGAGTGCGACGGATCATGGACCTCAAGGCGCCTGGGAGTGGGGAGAGCCATCGTAATCGGTGGGAGAACCTCGAGCATTTGACCACCACCGATGAGCTCAAATTCGTCCTCAAAGACCGAGCGGATTTCGACTGGATGGTGCAAACCGTTGAAAAACATCAGCTAGAGGCCAAGGTCCCTCTGCTGGTTTCTCCCGTTTATCAGGTTTTACATCCCTCCCTGCTTGCTGAATGGCTCCTGGCCTCCGGATTGGATGCACGGCTCAACATTCAGATGCACAAGACGATTTGGGGAGAGGAACCTGGCCGGTAAGTCGCTCATTTGAGTTTGACATGACCGGAAGGGTGCCTAAGAAGGGGCCCCATGTCGGCGAAACGGGACTATTACGAAGTCCTTGGTGTTTCTCGGGACTCAGACGCTCGAACCATCAAGTCTGCCTACCGAAAACTTGCCCTTAAGTTCCATCCTGACCGCAATCAGGATGATCCCACTGCAGAAGATAAGTTCAAAGAAGCCGCTGAAGCCTATGAAGTGCTTTCGGACGACAAGAAGCGCTCTTTGTACGACCGCGGCGGCTTTGAAGGACTGAAATCCGGTGGCTTTTCCGGCTTTCAGGGCGACATGGGAGATATCTTCTCCCAATTCGGCGACATCTTCTCCGAGTTCTTTGGTGGCGGAGGCTTTGGTGGCGGCTTCGGTGGTGGCTTTGGCGGCCGCGCTGGTCCTCGCCCCACCATTGGCGCCGACATCGGCTACGAACTGCCCATCTCCCTAGAGGAAGCCTATACCGGCGTGGTGCGCACCATTGAGGTGCCCAGCACGGTCGGCTGCGAGGCTTGCGACGGCACCGGTGCTGAAAACGGCGAAATGACTGTTTGCAACACTTGTGGTGGTCGAGGCCAGGTGGTCCAAGGTCGCGGTGGCTTCATGATCGCCACCACTTGCCGCGCTTGTGGCGGGGCAGGCCAAGTTCCTAAGAACCCCTGCCAAAAGTGCGATGGCCGAGGCCACACCGAGGAGATTCGCAAACTCGACGTGCGCATCCCCGCAGGTGTTGATAGCGGCGTTCGGCTTCGGGTCCAAGGCGCAGGCAATGCCGGAAGCCACGGTGGTCCTCCCGGTGATCTCTACGCCATTCTTTCTGTAGAAACCCACAACACCTTCGTGCGCAACGGCCCCGATCTCCATTGCGAGCTGGCCGTCGACTTCCCTACCGCCTGTTTAGGTGGTGAAGCCTCAGTTCCCAAGATGGTCGAAGGCGAATGGAAGGTGACCATTCCCGCAGGTATGCAACCAGGCGACGTGATTCGGGTAGATGAGGGTGGAATGCCTAAGCTCGGCAACCGTGGCAGTGGCGACCTTTTGGTCCACCTGACCGTGGAAGTGCCGCGCAAGCTTAGTGATCCCCAGCGCGAGCAAGTCGAGGCTTTGGCCGACATAATTAGCTCAGCACCCCAAATCTCCGCCAATGGCCCAGAGCGCCGGGAAACCAAGCGTAGACGGCGTAAAGGCGGCGGAAGCCTCTTCGACCGCATCCGCGACGCCTTCGAAGGCGAATGATTTCCCCACTACCTGTCTAGGCTAATCCCACATACCCCCACACATTCGAAAGGAAGCGCAACGTTTCGAGGCGCGGGAACACCCAAAGCTTGCGCCGGGTTGGCCATGCGTGTGCTCTCGCTTGACTCAGATAAGGGTCCGTCTCACCGTGGGAAGTATGAACGGGGGTTTTCATGCCTGCTGAAGCTGCGCAAACCGCATATCAGGTCTCAGACATAGCTTTTTGGAGCATTTTAACCGGCTCCACGATCATCATCGCCTTAGCTATCGAGCAAATATTTATCTTTTGGGGACTGGTGGCTAAGGCCCGCGAACTGGGAGCTGAGGTGGGCAAAGTGCTCTACCACGGCGATGTCGCTGCAGCCCGAACGGTCTGTGAGCGCAGCTCCTCCCCTATTGCCGACGTTTTTATTGCTTCACTCAACAAGGTAAACCGGCCCGGACAGTCGGTCCGCAAAGCTGCAGAGCGAGAGCGCCAGCGTTTTCGCTTAGCGATGAAACGCCGCCTTTGGGCCATGGGAACCATTGGCGCTCTGGCACCTTTCGTGGGTCTGTTAGGTACCGTAGTAGGCATTATCCGAGCTTTTTCGGATATCGCTGCCTCGGAAGCGGGCGGTTTCGGCGTGGTGGCATCCGGCGTATCCCAGGCATTGTGGGCCACGGCTGGGGGTATTCTCGTAGCTATTCTGGCGGTGATCTTGTTTAACTTTTTCCAGAACCGCGGGAACGACGCCACAGTTGAGATCAAGTTAGTGGTGGATGAATTCCTCGAGCAGCTCGAAGCAGCTCCCATATCTGGCACTGAGAATCCCGAGACGCCCTCTTTGAGCAATGCCTCCGCTTCCTCTCCTACCATCCCCACTTCGGTCCCATTGACCCAAGCTTCCGAGGGCTAAAATGGCCGGAGGTGGAGCAAGACAAGAAACGTCCCTAGAAGACGACGAAATCATCGAACAGGGCAGCTTTACCGAGCCCAACATTGTCCCTCTGGTCGATATCATGCTGGTTTTGCTGGTGATTCTGATGGCCGGAAGCTCGGCCATCGTCACCCAAGGTGGTGAGGATGACGGCAGTGGATTCCGGGTTGCTTTGCCCGCTGGTACCGAGAACAAAGAGGTTTCCTCGGTGACCAACGAGTTGGTGGTGGTGATTCTCAAAGAAGGCCCGGTGGTGGTTCGGGGAGAGCCGGCTGAGGGCCCCCGAATGGCAGAAATCTTCAAGGAAGAAGCTAAAGCAGATGCCCAACGTCTAGTTTTGGTACAGGCGGACGAAGATGCCACCCATCGGCGTGTAGTCGAAGTAATGGAAGCTGCACGCAAGGCTGGATTGACCAATTTGGCCATCGCAACCCAACCAGAAACTCCGTGAGTTCGAACACGGTGCATTTTCGCGCTTGCAGAACTGGGTCATCCAGATTTAGGTGGCGGCGCTCACGCAGTGACTGAGCCGTGGACGAACACGACCTCATAGATTTAGCTATAGCGTGAGATGGCCCGTCTGACACTTTGCCCCGTGCGGACCGGCCCAGATGGAAAAGGAAAAGATTCGAATGAAGAGCGTGAAACTGGCCATTGTAGGCGTTGGGAACTGTGCCAGCTCCTTGGTGCAGGGGTTGGAGTATTACAAGACCGCATCGGCCGACTCGGCTGGTCTCATGCACGAAGACATCGGTGGTTACAAACTCAGCGGCGTCGAGATCGTCGCAGCCTTCGATGTAGACAAGCGCAAGGTCGGTAAGCCCGTGGAGGAGGCGATTTTCGCCAAGCCCAACAACACTACCGTGTTCCAGAAGGAGCTTTCTAAGACCGGCGTCACCGTGCAAATGGGACCCGTCCTCGACGGTGTAGCCGACCACATGGCTGACTACCCAGAAGACCAGGCTTTCCGCGTAGCAGATGCAGAGTCTGTCGACGTAGTGAAGGTGCTCAAAGAGACCGGCGCTGAAGTCATGGTTTGCTATCTCCCCGTTGGTTCAGAGAATGCAGCCCGTCACTACGCGCAATGCTGCATCGATGCCGGCGTAGGTATGGTTAACTGCCTGCCCGTATTTATCGCTTCTCACCCAGAGTGGGCCGAGAAGTTCCGCGCAGCTGGCGTCCCAATCGTCGGCGACGACATCAAGAGCCAGGTTGGTGCGACCATCATCCACCGCTCACTTGCTCGCCTGATGGGCGACCGCGGAACCAAGCTGGAGCGGACCTACCAGCTCAACACTGGCGGTAACACCGACTTCCTCAACATGAAGATGGAAGATCGCTTGAAGACCAAGCGCATCTCCAAGACTGAGTCTGTTCAGAGCCAGCTCGACCAGCGTCTGGACGCTACCGACATTCACATCGGACCTTCCGATTACGTCGCTTGGCAGAAGGACAACAAAGTCTGCTTCTTGCGCATGGAGTGGCGCGGCTGGGGCGATGTTCCTATGCACGTCGAAGCTCGTTTGCACGTTGAGGACTCACCCAACAGCGCTGGCGTTGCTATTGACGGCATCCGCTTGGCCAAGTTGGCCCTCGACCGCGGTTTGGGCGGCCCCGTGGAGCCCGCTTCAGCATACTTGATGAAGCACCCCCCCAAGCAGATGCGTGACAGCGAAGCTCGCGAGCAGATTCAGGCTTTCATCAACGGAAAATAATTCCTTGATAGTTCCTGAGGCTGTTTAGCCAACAAAAAACCCGCCCGGGCATTGCCCACGGCGGGTTTTTTTGTGTCCGCAGATAGTTGGCGACTAGTCGAAGCGCTGCTCGAAACCTACGCTGTGACTATCAAAGGAATCGACCTCCGGAAGTGAAGGAAAGTCGAAGAGGTCGATCTCTAATAGTTTCAGGTCTTCGGACGTTGTCCCCTCGAAGAGTCCCTTGATTATCCGCGACCATGAGTATTCCTCGGGCATTTCTACCCAGTATAGATTCGCAGTGGCTCTAGGCGGTTGGCTCAAATGCCGCCAATGAAGTCTTACGATGGAGAGAGGTGAGTTCTCGGGGCGAGGACCGAAAATAAGCCGGTCTTCATCAAAAGAAAGCGCCTGTTGTCTGATAGGCAGTAAAAGAGGGACTTGCAGTTCGTCGGAGTCGATGCGGCCATTGTTGCCTGAGTAGGCCTCGCTTTGCAGCGGATCACCACGGTGCCGCTCATGAAAAGTTCTTCGAATGGAAGATGTCAGCAATCTACTGAATTCTGGGAAGCCAGGTACCTGAATAGTTTGATGCTCTTCTCCTGGCTTAAAGGGAGGGACTAGATAGTTTACAGCAGCAAAGATGCTGCCGTTGTTTTTCAGGTGAATGGCGATGTCTTGGCGAATGGCTGGCTCTGTTTGTAGCCAAGCATTTTCGGGGTTACGACTAAGTTCGAAGGTCTTAGTTGGTACCGGTTTGAGCTCAGCCCGAAAAGAACCATCTTCAGCTTCCCCCTGAGCCCACAACGCGCCCTCAACGGTGAAGAGTCGGAGCGTTTTCGATATTCCATACTCTTTGGTAGGGCCGACAAAGAGATAGTAGGGCGTGGGTTGAGCTAGGGCGTCGAAATCAATCTCTGCAGTGAAGGAGTCGGCACCTTCCTCGATATCAATGTATTTGATCCCCAAGCCCTCAACACAAAGGATTGCCTGCCAGTTTTTACCTGCAGGGTGGCTTATAGATACCTCCACTTTCTTAGTGTTTCTGATAGCGCCATCCCAAAGAATGGTGGGACTATCGGTCCGGAAGCGCTCGGTGGAGCCTAGGACGTAGGTTCCCCGTTTCAAGTTGAGCCATGCCTCCGAGCCGCGTTTCCCTGGCTTTACGAAGACATCTAGGGGCCCAACGTCCGCTGGAATCAAGTGGTCGATATAGCCCTTGTCATCGGTCTCACCATCCACAAGCTCCCCTCCCGCCTGAATGCGAACGGGGAGTCCTTTTAGTGAAGTCCCGAGTGCACGGTCCATGATCCGGACGGAAAAACCGAGTCATCCGGAGTGTAGTGCCCGCTAAAACTATTATTAAAGCTCAGCGAATAAGGTTCTTCAGATTGGCACCCAGCCAGAACCAAACCGGTGAGCAATAGATAGGCGTATCTTTTTGGAAGATCAGACATAGCGTATTCTTGCCTCTTACTAAGGCTTGGAGGCTAATCTGCGGGTAGGGGCGCCAAAGGGCAAGACCCGGAATACACTAGTGGTGATGAACTGAAACTATCTCCAATAATCCTGATGTAGGTCAGAAACGGGCTCAAACTGCTGCGCATCTATTCGTGGCAGGCCGTAGTCTCTAACACCTAAATAATAGATAGGTCTTTTTGAGTCCTTCTGGCCGTCATAGAGTTCAAGGATGTCTTCAAGGTCATATTTCTCCGGCATATTCACCCAACGAAAAGAGATACTATCTCCAGGAAGCATAGCCCCTGCAGGACCCCCAAAAAGAGTCAGGTTACTTAAATTTGTTCCCGCGGGGCGCTTATTCAGAACAATATGCGGAGCCCGATATTCGACGGTTTCGGAGCGAGTAGGGTGCAGAAGTCCTACGACCGCCTCCGTTTCGGTTATCTTAACCTTCACTTCACTTACTACGTTACCGCGAATGACTTGGTCTTCCCCAAAGCTCCCGATCGCTCCTCCTGCTGACAGGCATGTGCTTCTCAGAAATGTGGGTAGCTCGGGAACCTCAATGCCGTCCCCGTTGGCTAAGTTACCAGTATTAGTTGTTAAATAGATAGGCCAAGAATGACGATTACCATTGGCGAACATATAGAAGCGAATACGAATGCCAATGTCTCTTCCATCTTCTAGCCAACTATTAGAAGGAAGGTGCCTGAGTTTCTTGGCGGTCGTCTTTAGTTTTTCGAGCTTAAGTTCGATAGAATCGTTGGCCAAACTACCGCGACTCCATAGGCTTTCGTGAGCTTTGTAGATATTATTTCCCGGAAGCTGTAGCTCGCCCTCATCTTTTCCCATGATGAAGAAGAAAAGAGGAGTTCTTTTCTATATAGTGCGTGGGTATATCTACTGTCGTGGAGGTGCTTGCACTTTCAATACCCCCCCAGCCCAGGGGGGGGCTCAATATATAGATTGAATCTATAGCGGCCTTCTAGCGGCTCTGGAAATATGAGGGTAATTTTCTCTCTCGAGGAAGGCCCCGTCGCTTTGGGGGCTCCCATCCTGCGCCTGTTGTTGAAGACAGGGCCAGTAGATAGTCGCCTGAGGGTAGGTTCATCCAGGCTTCATTACGTCTGTCGCTATTTTTTGCGAGCACATCTATCGAATCAACGTGCGCCGGAATCTGATGAATAACTATCCCATTGCTATCCGTCTTGTTCTCGACAAGTTCCCCCTCGATTCGCAGATAGATATCTAAGTTAGGCAAAGGCTTCCGGGTGCCTCGTTCAAAAAATTGGATAGAATAGCCCTGGTCTTTTTCGAAATAGTATCCCGAAAAGGGGCGGTTAAAGGAAGTCATCGCTATCCAGGCGATTTACTCCCTCCTCGCAGGCGGTAAGTATAGATAAGCATAGCAGTAGTAGAGAGATTCTAGATAGAGTCATTTTTTCCCTCGTCAACGGTTTCTGGAAGGCAGAAACATTAGTTGGTTGCTCGACCTGTCCTCCCTTGAGATGGAAAAGCCAACCCGTGGGTGGTGGATGGGGTGGGTCTATTGCTGCTGAAATAACATCGAATGAGGGTCTGAGGCAGCAGCATCTATCCGGGGAATGCCATAATCCTTAACATCAAGATAGTCGAAGACCACGTTTTCTCCGTTACCTGGCACGAGAAGTTCTAGGATAGGTTGGAGGTTGTACTCCTCGGGGATATTGACCCACCTCAAAAAGATAATTGCACTGCCCAAACCATAGCTTCCCTTTTGGCGGGCAGAAATAGTTAGCGTGGTGAGGTTAGTTCCTGCTGGCCGGGAGTTTAGAATAAGTTTAGGGGGTAGATAATCTATCTTCTTGATGCGAGTGGGGTGCATCCGACGGGCGATAGCTTGCTCACCTTCAAATTTGATACTTGCTCGGCTTAGAGCTGTACTTGCAATAGTCTGGCCGGAATCGATTTCGTTAAGTGATTGGCTTACTAGGAACGCGGCCCTTCGTTGGAATCCGGGAAGCTCGGGTACCTCGATACTTCTACCGTCTCCGAGCCCCATGATGTCTTCGGCGATATTAATAGATAGAGGATGCCGTTCATTATTACGTATAAAGGAATAGGTAATACTTGTGTCTATATTGTTTCGTTTGGATAACCATCTATTCTCCTCTGGGTGGATGAGCGTTTTGGTCGTGGTCTTAATCTTGTGCGTATCTAGAGCATTGGAGCCTCGTTTTAGCGTACCTTGGCTCCATACTGTACTCTTTATTTCAAATCCTGGGTTGGCATATAGGTTACGTTGTCCAGTTATTCCCTCGCCTAAAACAAAGAAATAGGGAAATTCGTTTTCTATATAGTAAGTTGGGATATCTATTCTTATTGAGTCTCGACCCGCATCTACTACCCCCCCCGCCCAAGGAAAGCCTTCGATATATAAAACAAAGTTCTTAGGCTTCTTGGTGGGTTCGGGCAAGTTCAGGACAAGCTGTTCCTTCTTAGGAGGCTCTCTCTGTGTAGGAGCGCCAAGGCTTGCCCCTGGTTTCGCCTGTAACCCTAGCAGATAGTTGCCTTGAGGTAGGTTCATCCAGCATTCCTTAAATATACTATTTTGGGTAAATATATCTATCGAATCAACGTGAGTGGGAACCTCGTAGATCACCATCCCGTTTTGGTCGGTCTTGCTCTCGATAAGTTCACCCTCGACGCGTAGATACACGGTCAAATTGGACAAAGGTTCTCGTTTTGCTCGGTCAAATAGTTGGATGGAATAACCTTCTTCGCTGTCGAATTGGTACCCTGAAAAAGGCCTATTAAAGTGGAAGCCGCTGTCTTCCAAGCGGCTGACCCCGTCCTCGCAGGCCGTAAATATAGATAGGCATAACAGCGCCAAAGACACTCTAGATAGATGCATTTCTCCCCCGTTAGTTGTTTCTGGAAGGCAGAAACATCAGTTTACTGGTCGATCTTTCCTTAAGATGGAGCAGACTAGGCGAAGCGGCTATCAAGCCGCTGCAGATGATTAGCTTATCTGCGAGAGGCCGAGATTTGTTTCCCCAAAAATGAGAAAATCTTGGCAGGAGCCTCACAAGGCTTTCTGGGCGGGGAGGAGGTGGCTGGGATCATCTAGCCTCCTCAAACTTTTGCAGCGTGATGGCAGTGGCTTCTGGAAGCCCGTTGCTGAGGCTGGGAGCGTAGTGGTCGGTGAGTTGGATACTCTTGAGAGGGCCGAGGGCTCGAATCTGAAAATTGGCGCCTTCCCACAGATCGGAATGTGGGTAGTGCATGGGTAGATCCAAAGAATAGATATGTAGGAGTTACTCGACTTCGTATCCAAGGCCCCAAACCACGCGCCCGCGAGTCATCGTAGTGCGGGGAGAGTGGTTTCCAAAGAAGAGGAAATCTGCTGAGTTTTTGATTCCGAAGCGTCGAGGTTGCTGCAGCTCGGGGATACTTAGATTATGCTGCGAGATCTGAGGTGTAGCCAGACTCCATAGTTTGGCAGGGTCACCCATCTCCACATCTAGCCCACGTCTGTTTACTGTGGCATAGTAACTGGCCTTCACTTCTCCACCGGGAAATTCAGGAATATGGATAGTTTTTTGACCATGTTGGTCCGTTTCGACTTCCCCCAAGAAAGGGAGCTCGAAGCCACCGCCCTCACTTCCTTTTAGAGTAAGGATGATCCTCTCTTCATATTTCGGCTCCATATTTATCCAACTATTATTTAGATGGTTCTTTATAGATACTTGTCGAGTCTCTGTCTTCTGCGGCTCTAGAGATACCGAGCCAGAGCCTAGTTTCCCGCTTGCCCAATAGATATCTTTAGAGCGGAAAATGTTGCCATTTAGAAATGCCGAGCCTGATCCCTGGGGCTCTAAGTTCCCAAAGAAGATTACAAAAGGCGCCCCGCTACTCATATGCTCTTTGGTTGCTCGAAGCCTCAAACCATCTGTTGTAAACTTATAGCTCCCGACATCGGAAACCTTCCCGTCAACTATCAATACTACATCCAAACCATCGGAGAAGGCATAGGGAAGCTCGAAAGACGCTCTATGGTGGATGTCTCTAGCCGGTTTGTAGCTAGGAATAGTCACTACGAAGTCCCCTGAGCGATAGGATTTATAAGTATAGAGGGCATAGGAGGCTTTCTTTAGGTTAAGCCAGGCACTGGAGTGAGGTCTTCCAGGTAAAAGGATATCTATAGACTGCATATCTTTAGGCGGCTGATACAAAACCCACCCCTTGGAATCGGTTTTGGTTTCTATCATTTCTGGGATACCTTTAACTTTAATCCGAACCTTAACCAGAGCATCGGACACCGGCTTTCTGCTTTCGGCGTGAAAGATCCGAAAGGAATACTTATCGCTAGGGTGCGCCTTCCCTGTGAAGGGAATCTCGTCGATGGGTATCTCAGGCCCTAGTGATTTGACCTGCGCTTCTCCACAGGCAGATAGTAAGGCCAAAACTATAGATATCCTCAGAGATACTTTCCTAGTGGGCATAGGGCTCCCTATTGCTCCTATCGGCTTGGAGCAGTTCTTTACAGGTTGAAAGGCATATTCTTGAATACAAATAAAATATTTCCATCCGGAAAATGACCGAGCCCAAACCGGTGGCTCATCAAATCGCGTCAAAATTGCCGGCCATAATCCAGAAACTCTCCCTAGAGATAGTTTTAGCCGCCCGACAGAGAGTGAACGGTATAGATGGTTAGAAGGGCTACGGAATATGTCTCGTCGAGACAACGATTAGACATTCGAGGAGAAAGACTAAGATTTCTCCATGAATAGTCTTCTTGACTGCTCCTGAATAGCAAGCAACGAGATGTATATATCCTGGATATCGAAAAACTATTTTGGCCCAACAGAGCAGTATTCGGTGCCCGGTATCTATAGAATTTTGTTATAGATAGTTTCGGGATATTTAATGCGGATAGTTGGATAGATCTATAGGGTAGAAGCTAAGTGGGTTGCGGGTACTTCACTCGCCGAGGCAGCGCCATGCTAATACCTCTTTGAGGGAAGCAGGCCCGCAACCAAACTGGGACCCATGCAGTCCTTGCTAGGGAGTACTGAAGGCATGGGGCTGTTCTTTTTATTAGGAAAGAGAAGGGCAGGAACTACTCATCGCCGACGATGTAGCGAAGGTTGGCGATGGTTTCTGAGAAGACGATGGTGGGCACTTCACCGGCCTTGATGAGCCGTTCATCCCGGTCATTGCGGGGCTCGTCGTAGGTGTAAGAGCCGGTGACCACGCTGCCGTGGGGCACGAAGAACAACTCCTTGAGTTTGGCCTTTTCGTCTCCGTAGCCGTTCACACCTAGGTTCTCGGTGGTGATGAAGGCGTCGATGCCTTCCTCGGGGTAGTGACGGTAGAAGGCTGAGATGCCGCCAGAATCGACGACTGAGCCTCGACGCCATCCGAGGCGGTTGGCCCGACCCTTAAAGGTTCCTCCGCCCACTTCTTGGTTCTCAAAGTCGTAAAGAATACCTTTGAGGGCGCTTTCTTCGCTCACGGTAATGACTTCGCGGTCGAGTTGCCTGATAGGTGCCATGATCTTGAGCTTCTTCTGCTTGGCGAGCCAGGCTTCGCGAGTCTCCTGCTCAATATTGATGGGGTGCAAAAGGCCGATCTTAATGTCGATATTCTTCTTACGCTCGCTATAAGGCTTGGGCCAAATCATTCCCAACATCATGGTGAAGTCACTCGTCCAATTGGGCGCTAAGATACTTACTTTTTCACCTTCGATAGTTTCTAGGGTCTTGTCGGCATTCACTGAGAAAGGCGCGATAAGTTTGGCATCGTGAAAGAGGCCCCAAACTAAGCCCTGACTGGAGGCAAATAGAAAGGCGTTTTGCATGAATAGATCTCTCCATGTCTCTGCCTCCCACTTGCGGCCAACTACCAGCCAGTCCTCGATAACTCCCTTGTATTCCTTCTTTAGCTCAGTGAGTTCCTTGGATAGTTGTTTAAGCTCAGCTTTGGCCTTCTTATCAGCGGCTTTGGGCACTGACTTGGTCCTCTTGCCCTCCGGAGATAGGTATTCGAGCTTGACTTGATGGTTGAGCACCGCCTTATAGGTGTCCTTTGCTACTGAGAAGGCATATTCGCCGTGTACGAAGCCTAAGTCTGGGACGATATGGTCCCTAAGCTCATTTTCGGTGATACCCCGCGATTCGGCAATCTGGCCAAAACACTCTTCTGCAGCCTCGCGAATATTGGGATACTTTACAGTATATTGACGGCGAATTCGCTCCAAGGCGGCTGCGGCTTCGATACTTCCTTGAAGTCCCAACATGCGAATTGCGTTTTCGTTGCGACCACTACCGGCGGACTCTAGTTCGGGCACCAACTCCGTTGAAGATAGTTTGCCGATTAAAACTAACAAAGGACGGTTCTTTGCCGCCATTCCGCCATTTCTTTCCACACCGTCCAATAGAGCTTTGGCAAAGGCTGCGGAACTGGTGGGCTCCAAAGTATCGAGTACATCTCTTAGCTCTGCATCTACCTCATAACTATCTACTCGGTTTTGCCGGAAATAGAGATAGCGAACCTCTTCGGCGGTCAGTTCTTGGCCGTCGCTGAACTTAGGCAGAGGTAACTTAAGGTTTTCGAGCCACTTTTTGCCCCATTTTTTGAGCTTCCCGCGCTTATTCGTTTCTTCGATACGCGCTTTGGCTTCTCCGACGCTAATTTTTACAGGGTTGCGGTAAACCGCGCTGCCGAGAATATCGCGGATAGTTTCGTCCGTTTCGTCCTTGAGAGCCTCTGCGAGCAGGGTGGTACTGTCTCCATCACTCATGGCGCGCAGGACTTTGGCAGAGCCCAAGCGCTCGGCTTTATCTATACTCTCTAGTTTCTCAGCAGCTTCTTTGAAGGTCTCTATCTTCTGCCAAGCCAAGGCTAAAGCGGCTGCATCTTGGATATCCTCAAACTCACAGGTAGCGAGTTCCCAAATCTTGGGATAGTATTCGCTATAGTTGAGAGGCTTGAGCATCTTAAAGACCCGCTGATAGTGACGGCCGAGCTTCTTGCTCAACTTCATGTTGAGCGCTTCGGCGACCAACGGCAAACCATCTTGACCGAGATGCCGAGCGCAGACTTCGACAACGTCGATATCTAATACTTTGGTGTCCTCTAGGAACTTAAAAGCAAGAGGTTTGGCGTCTTTGCCATAGGTTTTGAAGATCCACTCGAAGTATTTGGAGATCTTGTCATAGTAATACTTCGAGGTGACCCTGAAGAAGCTGCTATCTTGGGAGTTTCGCTTGGCAGAGGCGAGTTCCAAAGTCTTGGAAGTGAGCTGAAAGCTCAGGTCGCGATGCTTTTCTAGATAGTTGTCGGCGAGAATCTGGCCCATGAAGGAGTTACAGACCAAGCATTCCTTGGAGCCGGTCTCGATGCCATCGTGAATGGCGTATTCGTACTTCTCTTTGTCGTAGGCCACCAGAGCTTTGATGACCATCAAAGGAGGATGCACCATGTCGTCATACTCTTTGTTTTTGAGCAGGCGGGGGAGATGAGGTGTAATATCTCCGCGGCGCAATAATAGCTGGGTGATAGAAGAGGTAGCCTTTTCCTCAAAAGCGATATCGACGATCTTTTCGCCATGTTCTTCTAGTTGCTCACCAAAGTATTCTCCGACTGAAGTAAGTTCTCCTTCGTGTACGAGGGAGTTGTGAGCATCATCGAGAATGGAAGTAATGATCTCCAGGTGATCAATACCATACTCATTGAGTCGAGCCGCGACTTCGGAAAACATAGTTTGGGGAGGATTACGGGTGATTTCTTTCTTCACCCAGCGACAGAGAGCCTCATAGAAGCCACTGTAGTAACTATTGGTCTTATAGCGGAAGCGAGTAGCGCAAATAGCTAAAGCCCGCTCTTCGACGAAGGTCCAGTCCCTATATTCGCCAAAGATATATTCCAGCTCCTCCATACGTCGGGCTTCGTCGGCTTTGATATTAGGCAGCTCATCGGTTTTGCCGCTCACATAGTCGATGACTTTTTGAGCAGAGTCTTTCCGATAGGAGCGAATCTCTCGTAGGAAGTGGTCTAGCTGCTCCTGTTTGGCTTTAACTATCTTTTTGCGCTCTTTTTCTTCAGGAACTTTGAGTCGCTCGGCCTCAATGCTGGGCGCGCTATTGTCTACCCAGCCTAGATGCTCAAAAATGGCGTCCTTGTCGTCTAAGATATCTTCAGGGACATTCTTGATCTTATCGCAGTCATCTAGCTCCAAGCTCTCTAGCGCTGGCAGGTGCCGCAATACTTCAGGAACCTCCGTAAACTGGCAGTTGTGAAGCTCTACGGTATTGAGCTTAGGCATGCCCTTCATGGAATCGGGCAGAGCTTTGAGGGCTTGTGGATCCCAACCTCCGGTGCAGTTTAGCTCAATGAGGTTGTGTAGCTCACCAATAGACTCGGGCAGTTGGGGCATAGGATTACGGCCGAATTTGAGGATTTCCAGCGATTTGATGCCACCGATATTGTCGGGCAGGGCGCGCAATTGGTTTCGAGCGGTATCCAACTCTCTTAGTTTGTCACAACCTACCAACGTATCTGGCAGTTCCGTGATCTTATTATCGTGGATATCTAGCTCGTCTAATTCTTTGAGGTCGCCAATAGAGTCGGGCAGGGCGGTGAGCTGGTTGCCATGCACGTCTAGCTCAGTGAGTTTACTTAGTTTACCGATGCTTTCAGGTATCTCGGTAAGTTCATTACTCCAAAGGGACAGGTCTTCGAGCGCCGTACATTCACATAAACTATCCGGAAGAGTAGCGAGTTTATTGTGATAAGCGTAAAGACGCCGAAGTTTTTTGAGTTTGCCGATAGATTTCGGCAGAGAGCGTAGACCGTTACTATCTAAGAGAAGATTCTCCATCTCGGTGAGTTCACCGATCTCGTCGGGGAGCTTTTTGAGCGCATCTCCGCAATGTACAGATAGTTTCTGAAGAGTTTTGATTTGGCAGATATCTATCCAAGCCTGGGGGTGCAAGGAAGCCATCGAAAACTCTGTCTTATTGGCTTTTATTGCCTCTTCTATCTCTTGTTTGAGGCTGATGGGATAGTCGGGATCAGAAAGTTGGTAACCTGCCTTTTCTTTTTGTTTGCAGGACTTCTCGAAGTCTTTGCTGGCCAGTTCTTCGGAGTCAAACTTCTTAGTTTTGCTCGTGCCTCTAGCTTGCCATTTGCCATAACTATATTCGACTTCTTTGCCTTTAAGTTTGGCTTCCCAGAATTTGTGGGATTTGGCGTCAATAAATTCGTAGAATCGAGTAGCTTCCTGCTTGCTCATGGCTCGCTATAGATAGCCCGGGTGTGCAAGGAAGAGTAGTGCGCTAGATCTCACTTTGTCTTTTTTTGTAAGAAATGTGCCTCACCCTGTGCCGATTGAAGGCACAGGTGTGAAGTTCAGCACATAGTTGGAGAAGGTTTAATAGGCCGATTCAGGCAAGAGGGGAGAGGCTTCGCCCACGGAGATACTCCAGAGCTGATGCACAGCGCGGGTGGCAGCGATGTGTAACAAATGCCGCGATTCCCTGTTGTCTCCGTAAGTATTCGCGTTCACCTCAGCGAGGATGACGTAGTCATATTCGAGGCCCTTGATTTGGGAAATATCGACCACATCCACGCCGGGGGTGAAGGAGAAGTTCTTACCATAGACCCGGCGCAATGAGGGTACCTCGGACTTCTGCAAGCCTTGGTAATAGATGTCCGCCTGAGCTTTGTAGCGAGTGACCACCGCAATGCTGGCTTTACGCTCCCGCAGCAGCAGCGAACGCAGTGATTCGCCCAGGAAGGCCAGAGCCTCGCCGGTGGAGCCGAAGAGGAACTGGTCGACGGGTACACCATCGCGAGGTACCACTGGTGGATCTGGGTCCGCGAGGGGCCCTAGAACGTGGCGAGCGAACTCAACCACTGGTCGAGTGGAGCGATAGCTGATCTTTAGCTGGTCGATCTTCACGCCAGCGACGCCCACGTCTTCCAGCATGTCCTGCCAAGTCTCAAAACCATTGTCGAAGATGAGCTTTTGGGCGGTGTCGCCGGCCAATGTCATGCTCTCTCGCTTGGTCAAGGAGCCCTTAAGCACCGCGATATCCGTGGGAGATAGATCCTGAGCTTCATCGACGATGAGATGCTCATAACTTACCGTGCGCTTGCTGCCGGCGATGGGTAGGCCACCGTATTTAAGCTGAGTAAGTTTGAGAAGCAGAGCATCGTCATGCTCATCGAACTTACCAAAGGGCGAGTCTTCATCGAGATAGCGGCCGTCGATACCAATGTCGCGGTTATCTTCGTCTCGTTTTTGCCTCTTCGCGGCGTTAGATAGTTCCTTTTCCGCTTCTGCCCGTGCTTTACGACCTGATTCTTCGAACTCCTCAGCGTCATGGCTCAATGGATCGTCAGCCTGCATGCTGACCCAACGCACCAATTCGTTGATTTCGTCTTCCTCGTAACTATCTCCGCGAGCATCTAAGCTTGCTTTTAATAGTTCGCGGTCGGTCAATAGGTCGGCCCAGGAGGAGAAAACATCGTCACCAGCGGCTCGGGCGCGACGCAAGACACCGTGCAGCGATTTCTTGTTCTTTCCATCTACCCCGGCTCGGGTAGCCGCGGCGCTATCTATCCAGCGGCCCATCTCTCTAATTCGCGGCAGTAGCGCCAACTTAGCAAGCCCCTGCCATTTCATGCGCACCGAATTGGCAGCGCCTGCAGGTAGCCTGTCGGTCATGCGCTCCTCGATACCTTCGGCCTCAAGCTCAACGCCGGCTTCTAACAAACCCAGGGTTGCAGGATGCTTCTTGAGGCGTGCTACGGCAGCAGGGACCTCATGGACTGTTTTGCGCTTGAGTTCGGGCAATACTTTGCGCCGGGTGCGGTGCATCCAGCCGTTGAGGGTGACCACTTCGGTGCCAGCCACATCCAAGGAGGGAAGTACGCGAGAGATATATTCGGTGAGCGGCTCGCTCTTGACTACCACCGCCATCTTCTTGGGATTAAAGATATTGGGGTTCTCAAAGTGCAAGTAGGCCGCACGGTGCAGAGCCACGGTGGTTTTACCGGAGCCTGCGCCACCCTGAAGGATGACGATTCCGCTGTCGGGCGAAGTAATAAGTTTGAACTGCTGCGGGTCAATAAGCGCGGTGATCTCCCGCAGATGCTTGTCTTCCCGGAGGTCCTCGTCGCCCACCACGCCCAGGGTTCCAGGCTTGAAATCTGGTGGAGGCTCGTGGGCCGGTGGGGGCCGTACCGAGATGCCTGCGCCGCCGGCGAGAACAGGTCGCAAGCCTTGGCCCAAACTAATCCAAGTGCCATCACGGCGAAGTATCAAAGCGCCCTCAGACCAGGTAATTCGGCGCAACTTGCCATCAACGATAGATAGGGTTCGGCGGGCTTCAACCAGACCATTTACGGGACGGCCGCCAAAGTTTTCTTCGTAGTCGTCGCCTTCTTCGTAGCAGTAATAGATGCGAGAGACCGGCGCGTTGCGCCAGTCGACGATGGCGACCTCGCTCCCAGCTTTGACGAAGCCGCGGTTACCAATCAATACATCCCGGGCCTTGGGTTTGAGGCTATCTTTTAGTTTGAGATGCCCAAAATAGGGGCATTTAATATCAACCGGAAGCGCTCGACCTTTGCCATTGGCAGCACCAATGGCTTGCATGCGATACATTTCCGAAACTAAGGGGGCGACGTCTTCCAAACGAGCATCGGCGATCTGGTCTCTCAAAGAGAGCAAATCAGTATCGAACTCAGTTTTTGCAGCCCTAGCGGCATTTTCCTGGACTAATTGCCGCTGAGTTTTGGCGAGAAGAGTGAGTTCCTCGTCAATAATAGCGGCTTCTTTAGTACCCGGTTGTACTTCTTCTGGAGTGTCACTAATCGCTGCACTACTCACTGGGATTTGACCTCATCTTGGCATACTTAGATAGTTCCGCTTTCACCAAAGATACTTGTTGCTCTGGTATGCGCGCACGCCAAGTTTTCTGGACGTCGAATGGATCGACGACCCTTCCCCCTTTTTCGAGTTGATAGTGTAAATGCGGCGCGAAGCTGCGGCCGGTATTACCTACCTTTGCGATAGGTTTGCCGCGTTGAATATATGCGCCGGGACGAGCATAATCTTCGATTTCCGATAGATGTAAAAACATCGCTCGCAAACCATCTTTACGTTTGAGCTCTAAGCAATAACCGTTGCGCCGTGTAGACCAGTTTCGACGGGTAATCTGCCCATCGAAAGGAGCTAGCACCGGTTCCCCAACCGGAGCTTTGAAGTCTACGCCCTTATGGCGCCGGCCATCGCCGAGCAAAGAAGTAATTTGTTCATAGTCTTTGACGGGACTATGGGTCAGTCGCAACTCAACTTCACGACCATCTTGATGATACCAGTGGTTGAAACGTGAGTTTGGACGTTTAAAGTATACCGCTGAGCGGGTTTGTTTAAGCTTCTCCGAAGTAAACCAGAGCGCGTTCACCACTGGCTCTTGGCCCTCGATAGTTTGATAGATAAGCTCTAAACTATCTCCTCGACGTAGATCGCGCCGGATATCTACCCACCAAATGAGCACTCTCTTGACCACCTGGGCCAGGGCGGGGCTGATTTCGGGTCCCACAACCTTGTTCAAACTAACTTCTAAAGAAGAAACTATGGGAACCTGGATGTATTGCTGGCGGCTGGTTTTTTTGCTCGTTTGATTAGTTTGGTCGGCCGCTTTGAGGATAGGGGCGGCTTGCAGCTTGATCGAGGGCTTTCTCGGTGCCTTTTTAGGAGTGTTAGCCCCCTTAAGAGCCGATGGATTGGGCTTCTTTGAGGGTGTTTGCCCGTCACGGGAACCACAGGCGACACTCAGAGCTGCGTTAAGCATGAGTAGGACCTGGATTGAAGCTTGCCGTGAGATCATGGGCACAAGCCCAGCAGCCTGCCCCCTGTGACCCCGGGATACAAGACCAAACGTCTACTAAAATGCATCTTTCGCATCCGCGTCACATTGCGGGGTTGTTAACTCTGAGCGGGCCTCCTAATTTCCGGCCGTCATGAGCGGGCTCAATGCCAAAAAAGTAATCGTTGCTTACTCCGGCGGACTAGACACTTCGGTGATCATTCGCTGGCTCAAAGAAGAGACTGGTGCCGAGATTGTGGCCTACACAGCCGATGTCGGCCAGGCTGAGGAACTGGACGGACTTGAGGAAAAGGCCCTCAAAACCGGTGCTTCGAAGCTGATCGTCGATGACCTGCGCGAGCCCTTCGTGGAGGACTATGTCTTCCCCGCTTTACGGGCCAATGCCATTTATGAGGGCACTTACCTGCTAGGAACCTCTCTGGCACGTCCGCTGATTGGCAAACGTCTGGTCGAGTACGCTCGGGCGGAAGGCGCTGATGCCATCTGTCATGGGGCCACTGGCAAGGGCAATGATCAGGTCCGTTTTGAGCTGACCGCCTACGCGCTGCATCCAGAGATTAAGGTGATTGCCCCATGGCGCATCTGGCCCATGAAAGGCCGTTCCGACCTGATTGCGTACTGCGAGCAGCACAACATTCCGGTGACGGCGACCAAGGAAAAGCCATACTCCATGGACCGCAACCTCTTTCACATCTCCTATGAGGGCGGCATCTTGGAAGACCCATGGGTTGAGCCTAAGGAAGAGATGTTCCTACTCACCCAAGACCCGCAAAAAGCACCCGGTCAGCCCCAGTATGTGGAGATCGAGTTCGAAAAGGGCGTTCCGATTGCGGTTGATGGCGACAAACTATCTCCAGTAGCGCTTTTGGAGCGTCTGAATGAGCTAGGCGGGGTGCATGGCGTGGGCCGTGTCGACATCGTCGAGAACCGTTTCGTGGGCATGAAGTCTCGCGGTATCTATGAAACCCCCGGCGGAACTATCCTCCATATTGCTCACCGTGGGTTGGAATCTATCACCATGGACCGCGAAGTTATGTTTCTGCGTGATTCTTTGATTCCTGAGTACGCCAAGCAGGTCTACAACGGTTTCTGGTTCGCGCCCGAGCGGGAAGCCATCCAAACTATGATCGATTCTACTCAAGAGGTAGTTTCTGGCGTAGCTCGTGTGAAGCTCTACAAAGGAAGCTGCCAGCTGGTAGGTCGTAAGTCTGAAAATAGTTTGTACTCCGAGGAGCATGCTTCTTTCGAAGAAGATAATGTTTATGCTCAGGCCGATGCGGAAGGCTTCATTAAGCTCAACGCTCTGCGTCTGCGCCTTCAGGCTCATCGACGCAAGTAGGAGAGATAGATGGGGAATGAGTTAGAGCGCGATCATTACCAAGATGGCTCTTGGTACGATGCCGAATATGTGCACATTCGCGCCGACATTCCCTACTATAAGGAAGTCGCTCGGGCCTCCTCTGGCAAAGTATTGGAATTTGCCTGCGGAACCGGGCGGCTAACTATTCCCATGGCCGAAACTGGCACTGAGGTAGTAGGCGTTGATATTTCCGAGTCGATGCTTCATCGCGCCGAGCAAAAAAAGGCTTGGCTTTCGCCTTTTGTGAGAGAGAAACTATCTTTCGCCCCAGGTGATATGCGTTCGATGCGGTTGGAAGAGAAGTTTCAGACAGTGATTCTGGGCTTTAACTCCCTCATGCATATGAGCCAAGAAGCCGATCTATTAGCAGTCTTTGAGACGGCCAAGTATCATCTGTTGCCTGGTGGTGAGTTTCATCTCGATATCTATTCGCCCTATCCCGCCCCTTCTATTCGGGAGTCTGAGGGACGCTATGACCCTCAGGAGATGATCGATCCTCATACGCACGATCGATATATTGTCACCGAAAACAATAGTTACGACCCACGAACTCAGATTAATACCGTCTATTTCTATTATCAAAAGGTAGATCGGGAGCGAAAACCTATCGGTGATGAGATGAAAACCATCTTGAAGCTGCGGGTGCTCTATCCGCGGGAAATGGATAGTTTGATTCAAAGAAGTGGCTTTGAGATAGTTGGTGACTGGGATGACTATCAGCGGGAGATTCCTTTTACTGCCAAGGGCGGCAAAAGAGTGATGTGCTTAAAAAAGCCTGAAGGAGATAGTTGTGAGTGAGGTTTTAGCGATCATTCCGGCGCGTTATGCGTCGACTCGGCTTCCTGGCAAGCCTTTGGTGGATATCGCCGGCACGCCGATGATCGTGCGGGTCTGTCAGCGGGCGGCCAAGGCACAAACTATCGACCGAGTTTTGGTGGCCACCGATGATCAGCGCATCGTTTCCGCAGTGGAGGCCGGGGGCTTTTCGGCGGTGATGACCTCAGAGTCTTGCACCTCCGGTTCGGACCGCGCTGCCGAGGCGGTGGCAGGGCTGAGTGAGTCCCCCAGCTTGGTGGTCAATGTGCAGGGCGATGAGCCTTTGATTGATCCCCGGGACATCGATGCGCTGGTTACGGACCGGGCCGCTTATGCCGAGGGCATTGGCACCTTGGCGCGGCCCTTTCAAAGCCTCACCGATTTCGAAAACCCTCACCTAGTGAAGGCGGTACGAACCCCGTCCGGTCGAGCCCTCTATTTCTCCCGGGCGCCCATCCCTTATGGAAACCTAGAGTGGTCAGAAAGTATAGCTTTCGACCGTTCCAGGCCGTTTCCGGCGCTACACCATGTGGGCATCTATGCCTACCCCCCTGAGGTGTTAACCCGCTTCTCTAGGCTGGGCCCTAGTCCGCTCGAGTGTCTCGAAAAGCTCGAACAACTGCGCGCCCTCGAAAACGGGATTCCGATTCAGGTGACGTTGTGTGTATCGGAGCACCCGAGCATTGGCGTTGACGTGCCGGACGATGTCTTGGCGGTGACGCAGATGTTGGCCCAAGAGGGGGCCAAAACCGGGGCGGAGTGATCCGCACCCAAAAGGATTTGAGGCAAGGCATGTCCCGCAAGCGTAAGAAATTCATCTTCATCACTGGCGGTGTGGTTTCATCCCTAGGTAAAGGGCTCTGCAGCGCATCTATCGGCGCGCTGATGGAAAGCCGTGGCCTGCGGGTCTCCATGCTCAAACTGGACCCCTACATCAACGTAGATCCAGGAACTATGAGTCCTTTCCAGCACGGCGAGGTCTTCGTGACGGACGACGGCGCGGAAACCGACCTCGACCTCGGCCACTACGAGCGCTTCACCAACTCCCATCTAGGCAAGCCCAATAACTTCACCACTGGTCAGATCTATCACAAAGTATTGAGCAAAGAGCGTCGCGGCGAATACTTGGGCACCACCGTCCAGGTGATTCCGCACATCACCGACGAAATTAAGTCTCGCATCCACGAAGCTGCAGAAGACGCCGATTTGGCCATGGTAGAGATCGGCGGAACCGTTGGTGACATTGAATCACTGCCTTTCCTTGAAGCGATTCGCCAGATGCGCCGAGAAGTGGGGGAAGAAAACACCCTCTACATGCACATTACTTTGGTGCCCTATCTCAAATCAGCCGGCGAAGTGAAAACTAAGCCCACCCAGCACTCTGTGGGTGAGTTGCGCCGCATCGGTATCCATCCCGACATGCTTATTTGCCGCAGCGAGGATCCTATCGCTCCGGAAATTAAGAAAAAGATCTCCCTTTTCTGCGACGTTTCGCTCGATTCCGTCGCCAGCGCTCCCGACGTGAGCAGCATCTATGAGTTGCCCATCCATTTGGCCAAAGAAGGCGTGGATGAGCGAGTGGCCGAACTATTAAATATCTGGGGTCGCCGGGCTTCCTTGGATGCTTGGGAGCACGTAGTCTCTCGCATCAAGGATCCTTCCTATACTTTAACTATCGGCGTAGTGGGTAAGTATACTCAACTTACCGAAAGCTATAAGAGCCTTCACGAAGCTCTGATTCACGCCGGTATTCCTAATGATACCAAGGTGAACCTGCAATATATCGAGTCTACCCATCTAGCTAATCCTGAAGAGGTACTATCCAAGGTCGACGGAGTATTAGTTCCCGGCGGCTTTGGAGAGCGCGGTACCGAAGGCATGATTCAAGCGGTGCGTTATGCTCGTGAGCACAAGGTGCCTTTCTTTGGTATTTGCTTGGGCATGCAGATGGCCGTGGTCGACTTTGCACGCCACGTAGTGGGCCTCGACGGCGCCAATTCTGTAGAGTTCAACGAAGACGCCAGCCACCCCGTCGTCCACTTGATGCACGAGCAGCGGGACGTCACCGACAAGGGCGCTACTATGCGTTTGGGTGCCTATCCTTGTAAGATGACCGAAGATTCGATGGCGGCTAGGATCTACAAGAGCCAAGAGATCTCCGAGCGTCATCGTCATCGCTATGAGGTCAATAACGACTATCGCGAGCAGCTAGAGCAGGCTGGTCTCAGCTGCTCAGGAACCTCTCCTGATGGTCGTTTATGCGAGATAGTTGAGATCGCCGACCACCCCTGGTTCTTGGGCTGCCAATTCCATCCTGAGTTTAAGTCCAAACCCACCAAACCCCATCCGCTCTTCTCCTCTTTCATCGGGGCTTCTTTGAAGAACCGTCGCAAGAAAGATAAGCAACAAAAGGCTTAAGTCATGGTTAGTTCCGCCTCGGTCAAAGACTTTCAAATCGGAGGCGGAGCGCCCTTGGCTCTCATCGCTGGCCCCTGTGTGCTCGAGGGCCAAGACTTCATCCTCCGCCACGCCGAACGCCTCAAAGAGATAGTTGCTAAGTTTGGCTTCAACTATATCTTCAAGGCTAGTTTCGATAAAGCCAACCGTACTCGGCTACAAAACTATCGCGGACCGGGCTTAGAAGAGGGTTTGAAGATCCTCGAAGCGGTCAAGACCCAGTTAGAACTACCAGTTTTGACCGATGTACACCTTCCCGAACAATGCGCCCCCGCCGCTGAAGTAGTAGATGTATTGCAGATTCCCGCCTTTTTGTGCCGGCAAACCGATATTTTGGTCGCTGCTGGCTCCACCGGAAAGCCGGTGAACGTGAAAAAGGGACAGTTTTTGGCGGCCGAAGACATGCGCTTTGCCAAAGAGAAGGTCGAATCGGGCGGAGATAGTTCGATACTATTAACCGAGCGCGGTACCACCTTGGGCTATCGGGACTTAGTGGTAGACTTCCGTAACTTGGAAATCATGCGCAACTATGCCCCGGTGGTCTTCGACGGAACTCACTCGGTGCAGCGC
>SPJK01001873.1_pt1 | contig 35216 bp, 34 predicted proteins | sample 3741771 | NCBI WGS metagenome assembly SPJK01 (sample SAMN10925997, study PRJNA522277) | cold seep metagenome | isolation source: Elba SIP-enriched marine methane seep metagenome, extraction at timepoint T2 | place: Italy: coast of Elba, Mediterranean Sea
ACGCATTATACGCCAGTTAGCGGGTTTCCACGATATATAAACGGGGCGCTTCCGGCTTGTCGACTTGGCTATAATGCGTTGTGATTCGATATTTTTGTTGATCCATAAAACTTAAGCACGATTCTACTTGAACGGCTTCATCATCGCCTCCCGCATGTCCCGGATAAACCATAATCGTTAAAATGCCGGGATTAGCCAACAGTTCTATACTCTGTTGCAGCGCTGCTAAAGTTGATTCCGAACGCGTGATGATGTTTTTATCCGCGCCGGGCAGATAACCTAAATTAAACATCACCGCTCGAATCCGACCGTGAAATTGCGCATCTATCTTTTCATTAATAAGCGCATGGCTGGCCTTAATCAAAGTCGCTTGCGATGATGCGTCGGCTGCTTGAAGTCGCTGACGGGATGCGTCAAGCGCGGCTTGTTGAATATCAAAGCCGTAAACACGCCCTGTCGGCCCCACTCTGTCAGCTAAAAAAACCGTATCATGGCCATTGCCGACTGTAGCATCAATCGCAAAATCGCCAGCTTGGAGTAATGAGGCAACGGCCTGATGCGCTAAATTGGTTAAAGATATTCTTTTCATAATCGCTTAATGTCACAGCTATAATCCAAAGGCTTTCCTGAACTCACATGATCGATAAAGTGGCGGCTGTAAAAGGGAATCTGCAAACTGCCTTTAGAACCAAAGCCATTGAAGACGCCTATTTGAGGGTATTCGCTGTGCCAGCCAATGAAGGGGCGTTTATCTAAAGTCGTCGGTCTTACACCGGCTTGCTGCGCAACTAAGTGGTATTCTTTCAGTTCGGGATAAACCTTCTGAAGGGTGTTGATTAATTGATGTCGCGCCGCTTCGGTAATCTCCTGATCCAAGCTTTGCCTGTCAAAAGTCGCGCCGGTTTTGAACATAGTCGAAGTCAAAGGAATCATCCATTGTCCGTAGTTGAGTATTTCAGGCCTCAAGCGCTGAGGCGTTTCCAGGGTTAGGATTTCGCCTTTGACCGGTTGAAACGGTAAATCTTTAAAAAAGGGGTTTTGAGTGGCTAAATAACCCTCGCAAAAAACGAGTTTTTTTGCACGAATATTCCGCCAAGCTATCGCTGCACCGATTTGAATCTCATCATAATCCAACCGGGTTTGTAGATAACACTGCCTGGAAACAAAATAGGTTTTTAACGCAGATAATAAATCAGCAACCCGCAAGTAACCGGTTTTATGTTGTCGCAACACCCCGCAGGGGCTGTTCAAACCTGAATAAGCGGGCTTGATGTCATTGAGGTATTCAGCATAATCATCTTGTTTCAGACGATTGAAGGCGGCATCGTACTCTTTCTGATGACGCAATAAACGCAACATGGGCTTTTCGATAAAGAAACGCTGCTGAAAAAAAGCGCCTAATTCAGAATATAAACGGATAGCTTCCGGATATAAAGCCTCAATATTTTCAGTTTTGACAAAGCGCATGCCGGTGACCGGGTTGATTAACCCCGCCGCCGCTTTGGAAGCGTTTTCCAGATCAGGATCAACGATTTTAATCGAACAGCCGTTTTGCAATAAACGCCAGGCTAATAAACTGCCCGCCAATCCTTGGCCGACAATTAAAAAATCAAGTTTCATGCCTTAGACTTGGCGCACGTCCCTTATTTTAGGGTTAGCGCTTCGCCTTTAAATTGAATGCCGTCCCAGCCGTACTTCATAAACAGGCGGATATTTTGATGACCGCTGCCATTCGGGTCTTGTAGCACATCAACGCGATAATAATCGCCGAATAACTGCAAAGTTTGTTGCGGCGTTAATTGATTGAGGCTTGCAAAAGCAAAAATTTTGCATGAACCCTCATTGCTACCGGCTGCGTTAGTAATCTGCTCTTCCCCTAGGCCATTCGAAAATTCCGTAGGCGTGTAATCATAATAGTCAGCAATAAGCTGCATTGTTTCATTAAAGCTGACGGAAGGAGTTTGATCTAATTGTTGTAAAAAATCTGCAATACTCATCAATGTTTATCCATGTTTCATAATTCTGGCTTTATCGCGTTGCCAATCGCGGTCTTTAGCGACGGCCCGTTTATCATGTAGTTTTTTACCTTTCGCCAAACCGATTTTTAATTTAGCGCGTCCCCGCACCCAATACATTGATAAGGGCACCAAAGTATAGCCTCGGCGTTCAACCGCGCCGATCAGCTTGTTCAACTCTTGTCTATGCAATAACAGTTTACGCTTGCGGATTGAGATTGGATTAACATGGGTGGAAGCGGACAGTAACGGCGAAATATGCGCGCCTTGCAGCCAGGCCTCGCCGCGATGAATTTGGATATAGCTTTCTTTAAGCTGCACCCGCCCTTCTCTCAAGCTTTTGACTTCCCAACCTTCCAGCACCAAACCGGCTTCGAACTGGTCTTCTATAAAAAATTCATGGGTAGCCTGACGGTTTTGCGCAATGTTATTATCAGCCTGTTTTTTATTTTTTTTGGATTTTTTGCCTGCCATACTGTTATTAATAGAGAATTTACCTGACTAATCGGAATATTTTTGTTATTTTACTCGATTCCTTAAAATAAATTTGAGATTAATAGAGCTTAGGCGATTCAAATGACGGATATAAAAAAATCAATACACGGTGAGTGGTCTTCGCGATTCGCTTTCATTCTGGCTGCAACCGGTTCTGCGGTAGGTTTAGGTAATATTTGGAAATTTCCTTATATTACCGGTGAAAATGGCGGTGGCGCATTTGTTTTAATTTATTTACTCTGCATCGCAGCAATCGGCTTACCGATTATGGCGGCGGAGATCATGATGGGCCGACGCGGCAAGCAAAGTCCTATCAATACCATGGAAACGCTGTCGGAAGAAGCCGAATCTGATAACCGCTGGCGTTATCTGGGCTGGTTGGGCGTTATTGCCGGTTTTCTGATTTTATCTTATTACAGCGTTATCGCCGGATGGGCCTTATCTTATGTCTTGAAAGCCTTTACCGGCAGTTTTTCAGGCGGCAACGCTTTGGAAATTAAATCCTTATTCGACGATATGGTCGGCAGCCCGATACAACTGACTTTCTGGCACAGCGTATTTATGGCGGCGACCATGTACGTTGTTTCCCGCGGGGTCAGCAGCGGTTTGGAAAAAGCCGTGCGTTTTTTAATGCCTACGCTATTTGTTATTTTAATATTGCTATTAGGTTATGCGATGACCACCGGCTTTTACCAACAAGGTTTAAGCTTTATGTTCACCCCGGATTTCAGCCAAATTGACAGCGATGCGGTATTAACCGCGATGGGTCACGCTTTCTTCACCTTAAGTTTGGGTATGGGCGCCATCATGGTCTATGGCTCCTATCTGCCTAAAGATATTTCCATCGGCAAAACAGCTTTATATATCGCCGGGGCCGATACTTTGGTCGCAATCATGGCCGGTATCGCTATTTTCCCAATCGTCTTTGCTAACGGGCTGGAGCCGGGATCGGGTCCGGGGCTGATTTTCCAAACCCTGCCTATCGCCTTCGGCAATATGACCGGCGGCTGGATATTCGGCGTTTTATTTTTTGTACTTTTGGTTTTCGCCGCCCTTTCCTCATCAATCTCATTGATTGAACCGGCTGTTGCCTGGCTGGTTGAAAACAAAGATATACCCAGAATCAAAGCTTGTATTTGGGCGGGGTTAGCCACTTGGGGCTTAGGCATCGCAGTCGCTTTTTCATTTAATATTTGGTCGGGATTTACCATCTTCGGCAAAAATATGTTTGATTTGCTGGATTATATGACCGCTAATTTAATGCTGCCGATAGGCGGTTTTTGTATCGCAGTATTCGCCGGTTGGGTTATGAAAACTCAAAATAGCCGCGAAGAGCTGGAATTACCGGACACTATTTACCGCATCTGGAAATTTCTGGTTTGTTATATCGCCCCGGCCGCCGTATTCATCGTCTTCCTGCATGTGTTAGGAGTATTCTAAGCATGTTGACAGTGGTAGAAAAAAGCGCCCTGGTAAAATTTTCCGCTCAACAAATGTTTGATCTGGTTGACGATATCGAATCTTATCCGGAATTTTTACCTTGGTGCAGCGGTAGCCGGGTTATCAGCCGCAAGGACGATATTGTAGAAGGCGAAATTCAAGTTTCCAAAGCTGGATTTAATAAAAAATTCAGCACCCGCAACCGCATCGACAGAGGCGGAAAAATTTTTATCAGCCTCATGGAAGGCCCTTTTTCATCACTGGAAGGCGAATGGGACTTTAAACCCTTGCGCGAGGATGCCAGTAAAATCTCCCTGAATTTGGAATTTGAAATGAGCAGCGCCTTAGCCAGCGTGGCGTTCGGCGCTGTTTTCAATCAAATCTGCAACACCATGGTCGGCGCGTTCACGCAACGCGCTAAAGTCGTTTATGGAAGCCAATAAATCCATTAAAGTGGAAGTGGCCTATGCCGCCTCCGATCAGCAACATTTGGAGTCTCTACAACTCCCCAATGGCGCCACAGTCGAACAAGCCATAGATCAATCACGCTTATTGAGTCAATTTCCGGAAATTGATTTATCAAGCCAAAAAGTCGGCATCTACAGTAAAGTATGTCAGTTAGATACTGTCTTAAAAAGCGGCGACAGAGTTGAAATATATCGCCCTCTTCAACTTAATCCAATGGATGCCCGGCGCAAAAGAGCCACGGAAAGCCATTCGGCAAAAAAATGAATGCGCAACGCATCAATCAGCATTTACAATCCTTGGCTGACGCTGATACTGCGCAACAAACCCGGCGATTTTTCAAAACCGCTGAAGGCGAATATAGCCACGGCGATATATTTCTAGGCATTCGCGTCCCCGTCTTGCGAAAAACCGTTAATCAATTTTTTGATACGCCGCTGAATGAAGTTGAACTACTGCTTCAATCACCGCTACACGAAATTCGCCATTTCGCATTGTTATTGTTAGTGAAACAATTTCAAAAAGCAGAACCGGAAAAACAATTCGTCATCTATCAACGTTATTTGGCTAATACTGAAAACATTAATAATTGGGATTTAGTCGATAATTCAGCACATCACATTGTTGGCGCCTATTTATTTGAGAAAGACCGCTCGCCGCTTTATCAATTGGCGCAATCATCATCATTATGGGAAAGGCGTATTGCCATTGTCAGTTCATTTTATTTCATCAAACGTCATCAGCTTGATGATACATTCAAACTTTCCAAATTGCTTTTACAGGATCAACACGACTTGATTCACAAAGCCGTCGGCTGGATGCTGCGTGAAGCGGGGAAAATAAATAATGAATTATTGAAACAGTTCATTATCGAAAATTACAATGAAATGCCTCGCACAACTTTACGTTATGCAATTGAAAGGTTTAATCAACAACAGCGCCAACACTTGCTAAAAGGTGAATGGGTCACATCAGTCAGGTAATCCTGTTACAGCCTCATTTAGGCGGCTTTCGTATAATGAACCCAAGATTTAACCAGCCTTGTCGGTGACATTTAGATATTATTGATGAACAGTGCAATAATTTTTTTGGAACCTCGGCGACAAAGCTGGGTAAAAAATACTTTCACTTTTTAAGGACAATCAACATGAAAACATTAGCAGCCATAACATTAATCATCAGTTCCGCCATAGCCAGTACTGCGTTTGCTCAATCTACGGTTAAAAAATCGGTGCTGATCAATCAATCATTAAACAAAGCCAATGCAACCATGGCGGTCGGCAAAAAGAATATCGCCAGCACCGGCTCTATTAACGTTCGGAATTCAGCAATCAATAAATCAGTGATTGTTAACAGATCGTTAAACAAAGCTAACGCCACTATCGCTATCGGCCAGAAAAATATTGCTGCAACCGGCTCTGTAGTCGCCAGTGATTCCGACATTAAAAACTCACTCATTTACAACGAATCGAAAAACGTCGGCAATGCGACTATTTCAGACGGTCGTAAGAATGCCGCTTCTACTGGTTCGGTGATTTTTCAATAAATAGCGAGGCCATAAATTTCAGTATACGTCCCGGTCATGGATTGCCGGGACCCCTCAAGCTCTGTCCACCAAACATAACTCCGTAACTGATTACCCCTTTAGATAAATAGCCCCGAGTAGGTCAGGCTTCAGCCTGACAAAGATGTTCGCAGTCAGCTGTTATATGACGTAATTCGGGAAGCAAGAGCTTCCCTTCTTTTACTTACCAAGCAGAGCTTGGGAAGTAGCGTCATTAGTTTTCATACACACTTGCTGTTTCCCAAACTCCATGTTGGGAAACCCACCCCGGAAGCTCCAGCTTCCCGCAATGAGTTGAAACAGCTGGAAAACGCTCCGCGGCAAGCTGGAGCCTCCCTAATCGTTTCCCAAGTAAAACTTGGGAAACAGCTCAACAGCGTAAAACCTGTTGTCGGACTAAAGTCCGACCTACAATTCCGCACCCCGTAGGGTGCGCATTGCGCACCAAACGTTAAAACAACATCACACCCAAAGATACGCAGTGCGTACCCTACATGCTGATTACCCCTTTAGATATATAGCTCCGAGTAGGTCAGGCTTCAGCCTGACAAAGACGTTCGCAGGCAGTTGTTATACGATTCTTTTTTTTATGGCTTCAGCGTATTTAGCAAACGCATCAGCTTCTTTGAGAAACAAACGCGGGACCACTAATTCACATTCCAGTAAAAACAATTGTCCCTGATGCGGTACGGCATCAATCCGCGCATACAGAAAATCGCCATAGCTTTGCGTTAATTTTGCAAAAATTTTCTGCGCCCAATCAATTTCTGACAATTTCGCCTGATATAGGCTATTTTTCCCGCCGAACGCTTCATGCGCCAACCAACTATTATGCGCAACCTGTTTATTGACGGCATGACTGTACAGACCATCAATAAAAACAAAGGAAAACTCGCCTGATGAAAAGATTTCCGGCATGAACGCCTGCATGCACAAATCAAATTTTTCCAACAACTGATGAAAAATTGCGATGCTATCGTCCATATTCCCTGTTAATAAACGGTCGCCTTCATAAATTTGAACATCATGCGCATGATTAATCACAACCCGATAAGTATTCCAACATTTGGAAGCGACTGTCGGTTTAATCACGAAGTCTTGCCAGCCGCTTTCCGTCAACACAGTCGGCAAATCTACAGCCTCTCCCTGTTGAAACCAACGCGTAGGAATCAAGTTAACGCCTTCATCGCCTAAAGCTTTTAAATAAACGCCTTTATCCAGTCCAGCACGTATCACTTGCATAGAATTGAGCAAAGGGGTATTGCCTAATTGCTCGTTGATAGCATCAAATTTAGCAAGCACCTCATGATCCAAATGAAAGCCTCGGCATTCCCGAACATTGATTAAATCAAACTCAGACCAATTTACCTCTTCACAGTCATTTAAGTTAATTAGGCTAGCTGTAATATTTTGCTGCTGTAAAGCTTTTTCTATTTCAGAATAATCGTCATGGGTAGCGCCTAAGGTTAAAAATCCCACGTTATATTTGTTTAAATCCATTCTCTCATATCACGATTGAGTTATAAGAATAACGCGGGACAACCCCCTGTAGGGTGTGCACTGCAAACCGCTCGATGGCGCGAAGTATACATGGCATATTGTCCTACGCTATTGACGTCCCATTTTATGCTGATAGTCCGCTATTATATTGTTTCACAATATACTAAGATGGTAGTTCTTTTAGGAGAAGAATCATGACCCTTTTTATTAAAATAATTAGCCGCTCCATTATTACTTATTTGGTTTTGTATAGTCAGATAAGTTTTTCAGTAAACTTTACGTATAACACCTTAGGAGATTCGCTTTTTAGCATTTCAGAGATTCCCTATAGAGATCATCTTTATACAGCTACATTTCAAAATGACACTTTTTTCAATAATTATCAGCTACTCAAAGAGGAAAAAATTTCGCCACATCAAGGAGAAAAGTTACTAGAGTTGTTAATGGCGGATATACCCACTCAACCGGATATATTTAATGGTGATGTTGTACCTTTAGGATGCAATAAATTTTATAATTGCTTTATGAATGCTATTTATGAATCCGAATTTCATTATTTACACTATATCTATGGCGATAGCATAGAATTGGTAATTGGTAAAAACCAGAGTCTGGTCAATTCAGGAATCGAAACTTTTACTTGGTTTAACAATACTACTGTCATTTTTTCAAGAATACCGACTCCTTCGGTTTTCCTTTTCTTATCATTCGGTTTTGTAGTTTTTTTACTAAAAATCAAGTTCATAAAGGTCTGATATGGAAAACTTTTAGGAACGAGGATAAAATAACGTCCAGAACTAGCTCAGGATTTCTGTTTATAATCAAGGCGCTGAAATAGGCGCATAGCTGGCTATGTGACTGTTTCTGCAACGTAGCTAAATGGCCAAAAACAGCCACTAGTAAACCACATCGTGTCGCTTGAAGTAATATGCACTAGGAATGTGTTGAAATATTCTGGAATAAAATTAAACGGGAGTTAATTTTTAAAACTTTTGCCGAAAAAACTTGCAAGAACTCATTTTACTAATTATTGTTCTTTAATTTTTATCGGCAAAAATTACTTTCTAAGACAGATGCATCAATCTATTCAAGATTTATCTACATCCAAGATGAAATAAGTTGAACCGGCTATTTTTGATTAACCTGGTTAAGCTGTTTATTGAGTTGAAAGTGTTTCGCTTTTAATTTCAGAATGCTGATCATGGCTGCGGAATATCCTATCGCAACGCCGATTAACAATCCGATAATTAATGCTAAAGCGAGCGGCATAGATACAGTGGCAAAATAAAGGTTGATCTCAATAGCTTGCAAATTCAATGCGGAAAAGACCAATGCCAACAGAAAAAAAACAACTATGACAATTATGGATATCAACTTCATAATAAGAACTTATTTCATCATTACCTAATCAACTATTTTATAATTTTCACGTGATTCATCCACTCTATCACGCAACTCCTTGCCAGGTTTAAAATGAGGAACAAATTTCTCCGTTAATGAAACAGATTCGCCGGTTTTGGGGTTTCTGCCCATTCTAGGAGGCCGGTGGTGTAAAGAAAAACTGCCGAATCCTCGAATTTCTATTCTTTCACCATTTGCCAAAGTTTCGCTCATTTGCTCAATTATGCATTTAACAGCCAATTCTACGTCTTTCAGAGCTAAATGTGGCTGTTGTTTTGCAAGTGTCTCTATTAATTCTGATTTTGTCACACTTAATCCTGCAATTGATAAAGTTTGCAAATGACTGATTCAATCAATCAGGGCGTGTAAAATACACGCCCCCTTAACCCTAACTACTTGTCTATTTCTTTAAACAAATCGCCTAAAGTAGCTGAACCCGATCCTGTGTTCTGTGCATAATCTTTAATCGCATTTGTCTCTTCTTCGCGATCTTTCGCTTTAATAGACAAAGAAATGGTTTTTGCTTTTTTATCGACGCCGACAAATTTTGCTTCCACTTCATCGCCTGCATTCAACAATGTACGCGCATCTTCCACGCGGTCGCGTTGAATTTCCGAAGCCCGCAAATATCCTTCGATATTGTCAGCCAAAGTAATAACTGCGCCTTTAGCGTCAACTTCTTTAATCGTTCCGGTTACTAAGCTGCCTTTTTCATGCATACCGATAAAGTTTTGGAATGGATCTTGTTCCAATTGTTTGATGCCGAGAGAAATTCTTTCACGCTCAGGATCAACCGCCAAGATGACAGTTTCAACTTCATCGCCTTTTTTGAATTGTCTGATGGCTTCTTCATCATTCTCATTCCAGGAAATGTCAGAAGTATGCACCAAACCATCAATACCGCCATCCAATCCGATAAAGATACCAAAATCAGTGATCGATTTGATTTTTCCGCTGATTTTGTCGCCTTTATTATGTAATGCGGCAAATTCATCCCAAGGATTAGGACGACATTGTTTCATACCCAAGGAAATACGACGACGTTCTTCATCAATTTCCAAGACCATGATTTCAACTTCATCGCCTAATTGAACGACTTTAGCCGGATTAACATTTTTATTGGTCCAATCCATTTCAGATACGTGAACCAAACCTTCAACGCCTTCTTCGATTTCAACAAAGCAACCGTAGTCAGTCAAGTTGTTGACTTTACCAAACGCGCGCGTTCCGGCAGGATAACGACGGGCGATATTCAACCATGGATCTTCATCCATTTGTTTCATGCCCAAAGATACGCGGGTTTTCTCTTTATCGAACTTAAGTACTTTAACTTTAACTTCTTGACCGATTTCAACACACTCGGATGGATGACGAACGCGACGCCACGCCATATCGGTAATGTGCAACAAACCGTCGATACCGCCTAAATCGATGAAAGCGCCGTAATCGGTCAAGTTTTTCACGATACCGGTTACAATTGCGCCGTCTTCCAACGACTTCATTAATTCTTCACGCTCTTCGCTGTATTCTTTTTCAACAACAGCGCGACGAGATAACACAACATTGTTGCGTTTTTGATCGATTTTGATCACTTTGAATTCGAGATCGCGACCTTCCAGGAAGGAGGTGTCTCTAATTGGACGAACATCAACCAATGAACCCGGTAAGAAGGCTCTTAATGCGCCGACAGCAACGGTAAAACCGCCTCTGACCTTGCCATTAATGCGCCCGACAACCGTTTCTTCGTTTTCGAATGCTTTTTCCAATTCGCCCCATGCTTTGTTTTTCTTAGCTTTATCACGGGAAAGCAGCGTAGATCCCAGACCATCTTCAAACAAATCAAGCGCGACTTCAATTTCGTCGCCTACTTCAACTTCCAGGTCGCCATCGGCATTTAAAAACTGCCATTTCGGAATCACACCTTCAGATTTTGCGTGGGTGCTAACGATAACAAACTCGTTTTCAATATCAACAACCGTACCCACTAACATCGCGCCAGGACGCATTTCCGTCTTGGCTAAACTTTCTTCAAATAATTCAGCAAAGCTTTCGCTCATGTTTCTTTCCCAAACTTGTTTTAAATCAAACAAGCTTTACATTTCAATAAAGTTAAAAAAAATTGTTTTAGAAAAACTCTAAAACAACACCAAAGCCCTATCGGACTAAATTCATAACCTTTTCAACCACTTGATCTATTGTCAACGTGGAGGAATCAATTAAAAGCGCATCTTCAGCCTGAACCAACGGCGCAGTACTCCTGGCCTGATCGCGGCGGTCACGCTCTTCAATATCATTGGTTATTCGGTCAAGGTTAGCATCTATTCCTTTTTCAATCAACTGTTTATATCGTCTTTTTGCTCTTTCCTCCGCGCTGGCGGTCAAAAAAACTTTATATAAAGCGTCTTTAAACACCACAGTCCCCATATCACGACCGTCCGCAACCAATCCGGGAAGTTTTTGAAAATCTTTTTGTTTTTGCAATAAAACCGCCCTGACCTCCGGCACAGCGGCAATCATTGACGCTGTATTGCCGGTTTCTTCCAAAGCTAATCGTTCGCTAATGTCCTGAGCATCCAGTTTTACTCGCAATTGATCGCTACAATCAAATTGCAAGGACATTTTTTGCGCTGCTAAAACAATAGCTTGCACATCATCTACATCGATATTCTGATTCAAAACCGCAATCGCTAACGATCTGTATATTGAACCGCTATCTAAATAATGCCATCCGAGTTTTTGGGCAATCAGGCGGCTCACCGTGCCTTTTCCAGCGCCGCTAGGTCCATCAATGGTTATGACAGGTATATTCATGAACTGATATTTAATCCTAATTGATCGGCAAGCTCACGAAATTCCGGAAACGAAGTATTGACATTTTGGCAATCATGAATGGTGATCGCGCCGTTAGCCCGCAAACCGGCAATTGAAAAAGCCATCGCAATACGGTGATCATCATGAGAATAAACTTCCCCGCCGCCGATTTGGCTTTGCTGAATGATCATGCCGTCTTCCGTCGCTTGCGCATCTACGCCCAAAGCATTAAGACCATCGGCCATCACTTGGATGCGATCCGATTCTTTTACTCGTAATTCTTTAGCGCCGGTTAAGCGCGTTTGTCCTTCCGCGCAAGCCGCAGCGACAAATAAAACCGGAAATTCATCAATAGCCAAAGGCACTAATTCTTCCGGAATATCAATGCCTTTTAATTGACTGGATTGTACGCGAATATCTGCGACCGGCTCGCCGCCAACCGAGCGTTCATTCAGCAACTCTAAATTAGCGCCCATTAACCGTAAAATATCGATCACACCAGTGCGAGTCGGGTTAATGCCGACATGCTTTATAGTCACATCAGAATCGGGCGCAATGCTGGCCCCGACCAGAAAAAAAGCTGCAGAAGAAATATCGCTAGGGACATCTATCTCACAAGCCGTCAATTTGCCATCGGCATTAATTGTAGCCGTTGCGCCATCTTTCGCCACTGGATATGAGAACCCGTTCAACATTCTCTCAGTGTGATCGCGAGTCGGCGCCGGTTCAGTCACCGAAGTTTCGCCCTCCGCATACATACCGGCCAATAACATGCAGGATTTTACCTGGGCGCTGGCGATCGGCATATCATAATGAACGCCTTTTAATTGACGATTTCCCTTAATTTTTAATGGCGCTGTCCCATCCGCCTGAGTTTCTATTTCGGCGCCCATTAGCGCTAACGGTTCAGTAACGCGGCGCATAGGGCGAGACTCCAATGATTTATCGCCTGTCAGCTCGACATCAAAAGCCTGACCGGATAATAAACCGCTCAATAAGCGCATTGATGTGCCTGAGTTCCCCATATTCAAAGGTTTATCAGGCTTTTTCAAACCATGCTTCCCTACCCCATGAATAACTACTTTGCCGTTTTCGGGGCCTTCGATTTCAACCCCCATCGCGCGAAAGGCATTCAACGTCGCCAAAGCATCCTCAGCATTTAAAAACCCCGTCACTCGGGTAACGCCTTCGGCCAACGAACCCAACATGATGGAACGATGCGACATGGATTTATCGCCGGGCACGCGGATTTCACCGCGTAAACTTCCGCCCGGTTGAATAGTAAATGTAATAGATTGAGACATAGTTATAATAATTGATCAAGAAAACGTTGCCGCGCGTCGCGGGCATACGAAAAAAGGTCGAAAATCTGTTGCTTTTGCTCCTGCTCCAACATATTTTCTATTTGATTTAATTCGATTTGCAATTGCTGAATCAAAGGTAAAATCTGCGCTTTATTGGCCAGACAAATATCCAGCCACATAGTTGGGTCGCTTGAAGCTATGCGACTAAAATCTTTAAAACCGCCAGCAGCGTATTTAAAGATTTCTTCTTGTTCATCTTTGCGACCCAACAAGTCTACCATTGCAAAGGCTAATACATGCGGTAAGTGACTGGTGGCCGCCAACACCTTATCATGATGTTCAACAGACATAGTGGAAACAAAAGCGCCGATATGTTGCCAAAATTGGGTGATTTTTTGTAAGGCGTCTCGCCGCGTATTGGGTAAAGGCGTAACCACCAAGCGTTTTTCTAAAAACAAATCAGCCCGACCCGCCGCCGCTCCGCTGCTTTCTGCGCCGGCGATCGGGTGCGTCGGCACAAAGTTATCGGGAATGCCTGAAAAAACCTTTTCTGCAGCGGCAATAACGCTGCCCTTGGTGCTGCAAACATCGGTATAGATAACATCATCCCGCCAATATTCTTTTAATTGGGTAAAGATCGACTCCACAGCGCCGACCGGCGTGGCGATAACAATACAATCTACATTTTCAACAGCCTGCTTAATATCAGTATAATATTCATCTATTACCTCAATCTGCTTAGCCATTTGCAAATTCGGCAGGCATTCAGTTTGTCCAACGGCGATAATAGTCTCCGCCAATTGATGTTGACGCGCGGCCCTGGCCATAGAGCTGCCGATTAAGCCGACGCCGATAAAACATAGACGTTTAAACATGGTTATAGAATTTCAGCCAAGGCTTGTAATAGTTTGTCATTTTCCTGTTCCAGTCCAATGCTGATCCGCAAATGTTCGGGCATTCCATAATTGGAGATAGGACGAACGATCACGCCTTTGCGTAATAAAGCGTCATAAACAGGCATAGCCGGTTGTGCTAAATGCACCGATACGAAATTACCCGCCGACGGAATCCATTGTAAACCAAGCCGTTGAAAACCATCGGTTAATTGCCGCATCCCTGAACGGTTTGCAGCAACTGTCTTACTCAAATATTGTTCATCCGCCAAAGCCGCCTCAGCCGCAGCTAAAGCAACCATATTATTATTAAACGGCTGTCTGACCCGGTTCAATAAATCGGCAATTTCCGGCGATGAAAGACTGTAACCCACCCTTAAACCGGCTAAGCCATATGCTTTTGAAAAGGTGCGGGTAATCACTAAATTTGGATATTTAGCCAACCAGTCAACAGAATTACCGCTTAGTTGCGGATCAATGTATTCATAATAAGCTTCATCTAATACGCAAATTACCGTAGCGGGCAATTGTTTTATAAAGTTTTCAACAGCTTCTGCGGATAGTAAAGTTCCGGTAGGATTATTGGGATTGGCGATAAAAACCATTCCGGTGCGAGGCGATATGCCGGTCGACATTGCCGCCAAATCATGGCCATAATCTAGAGCCGGTATAATGACTGCTTTTGCGCCGACCGCCTGCGTCACAATGGGATACACGGCAAAGGCGTGTTGCGAAAAAACAGCCTCCTTTTCAGACGACAAAAAAGTACGCGCTAAAATTTCCAGCACATCGTTGGAACCATTCCCTAAAGTAATTTGCTCAGGACTCACAGCATGTTTTTCAGCTAAAGCCGCTTTCAACCGGAAACCGTTACCATCCGGATAACGGGTCAATTCCGGCAAAACCGTTTGAATCGCGTCGATAACCTGCGGATTAGTTCCCAAAGGATTTTCATTGGAGGCTAATTTTACAATTTCCGTCAGCCCCAACTCTCTTTCCAATTCCTCTATAGGTTTACCGGGCGTGTAAGGCACTAATTGCTGAACGCCGGATACGGCCAAATCAGAAACACTCTTTAATTCACTCATGCTTTCAAAAGTAAGTCGTTATGGAATGGGGATGAAATAACTTATGCATTATGGCGCAGGGTTTTTGTTTGGATTCAAGACGCGTAAACAGGCGCATAGCAAGCTATGTAACTGTTTACGCAACGCCGAAGCCGAACAAAAAGACAAGTCAGAATTCATAAGTTATAAAATCCCCATTCCTAGATAACCGCTTTAGGATAAGAACCTAAAACCTTGGGAATTTTAACGGATTGCATCAAATTTTCTAATGCTTGTTTAACATTATCATCACTCTGATGACCGTCAATATCGATAAAGAACACATATTCCCACAGGCCTCTTCTCGACGGTCGCGACTCAATATGCGACATGCTGATATTATATTTGGCGAACGGTTCGATAATTTTATGTAGCGATCCGGCGCGATTGCCGGTGGAAACTAAAATCGAAGTTTTGTCGTTACCGGTGGAGGCAGGCTCCTGTTTACCGATTACAAAGAATCGCGTGGTATTGCTATTGTCATCTTCAATATTGCTTTGAATAATATTCAGATTATACAGCTCAGCGGCCATTTTACCCGCTATGGCGGCCTTGCCAGGGTCTTCGCTGGCTTTTTTTGCGGCTTCGGCATTGCTGTTCACCGGCGTGCAAACAATACCCGGCAGATTACTGCTTAACCATTCGCGGCATTGCGCTATCGATTGCTGGTGGGAGAAAATTTCAGTTATTGTGCTAATGTCTTCGGATAGACTCAATAAGTTTTGCTCAACCCGGATTTCCACTTCACCGCAAATTTTCAAATTGGACGCCATAAAGCAATCCAAAGTATGGGTCACAGAGCCTTCCGTCGAATTTTCCACGGGCGCCACCCCGAATTGGCAACGACCGCTTTCCACAGCATGGAAAACTTCGTTAATTGTTGACGTCGGACAACCTTCAACGGCATGACCAAAATGTTTAATGGCCGCCTGTTGAGTAAAAGTGCCTTCAGGACCCAGATAAGCGACTTGTAAGGGTTTTTCCAGAGCTAAACACGCCGACATAATTTCCCTGAAAAACCAGGCCGCCGTTTCATCGGAAATCGGCCCGGCATTCAGTTCTTTAATTCTGCGCAGCACTAAAGCTTCACGATCAGGACGATAGAAAGTCTCTGTTTCGCCCTCAGCAATTTTTGTTTTAGCCACTTCCTGAGCGCACTCAGCGCGCTGATTAATGAGTTCAAGAATCTGTTGATCAATTGAATCAATTCTCTCACGCAAATCGGAAAGGGGAATAATCGCTGTCATCTTACTATTAGTGAGTTCGTTCGAATTCAGTCATAAAATCAATCAAAGCATCAACACCGGCCTCAGGCATAGCGTTATAGATGCTTGCGCGCATGCCGCCGACTGAGCGATGACCTTTCAATGTGCTTAACCCATTCGCCGCTGCGGCTTCTAAAAATGCAGCATCCAATTGACTATCGGCTAAAATAAACGGCACATTCATTCTTGAACGATAGGCTTTATCGACCGGATTTGAATACAAAGCGGATGCATCAATGGTTTGATAGAGTTTTTCAGCTTTACGGATATTGCGTTGCTCCATCTCCGCCAAACCGCCCAGCTCTTTTAACCATTGCAATACTAATCCCACCAAATACCAATTGTAGGTCGCCGGGGTATTAAGCATGGAATCATTATCAATTTGTTGTTGATAATTAAACACTGAAGGCACACTGTTTTTCGCTTTGCCCAGCAAATCATCACGAACAATTACAATGGTGACACCGGCAGGCCCCATATTCTTTTGGGTGCCGGCATAAATCAAGCCGAAACGACTGACATCAACCGGTCTGGACAAAATATTCGATGACATATCGCTTACCAGAGGCATATCAACCTCAGGAATGTCAAAAAACTCAACCCCATGAATGGTTTCATTAGCGGTGTAATGTAAATATCCGCAGTCCGCATCCAATGCCCAGCTGGAACGCTCGGGGATAGTCGTAAACTTACTGTCTTCAGCACTGGCGGCCAGCTGCACATCGCAAAAAGCACCCGCTTCTTTGATGGCTTTTTTAGACCAGGCGCCGGTATTAATATAAGCGGCTTTGCTTTTATCACCCAATATATTTTGAGGAATCAGGGAAAATTGCGCGGTTGCGCCGCCTTGTAACAAGGCGATTTTATAATTATCGGGAATCGCCATCAGCTCTCGCAAATCGGCCAGCAACGTTTCGGCAATACTCATAAAGTGCTTACCGCGATGGCTCATTTCCATCACCGACATGCCGGTTCCCTGCCAATCCAACATTTCCTGTTGCGCTTTTTTAAGAACCGCTTCGGGCAAAGCAGAAGGGCCAGCGCTAAAATTATAAACTCGCGACATTAATCGTTTTCTCCATCATCTGTATTTTCAGTTTCAATATCATCTTCGGGCAGACCATCTGTGCGATCAACCCCGACTACTTTTTCATCACCATCTAAACGAATGACGGTAACCCCTTGCGTATTGCGACCCACTATCGAAATTTCATTGACCCGCGTTCTCACTAGCGTGCCGCCATTAGTAATCAACATAATTTCATCATCGTCATTCACTAAAACAGCGCCCACTACTGCGCCGTTGCGATCTGAAGTCTGAATAGCTATCAAGCCCTGGCCACCGCGTTTATGGCAGGTAAACTCTTCTAACTGAGTACGCTTGCCAAAACCGTTTTCGGTAATGTTCAAAACAGTCCCTTCAGTGGCGATAATCAATGAAATAACTTTTTGCCCTCCGGCCAATTTAATGCCTCTAACCCCGGTTGCAGTGCGTCCCATTGATCGAACGTCAGACTCTTTAAAACAAACCGCCTTGCCATCGCTGCTGAATAACAACACTTTTTGTTGACCATCAGTAATATCCACGCCGACCAGATTATCGCCATCGCGTAAATCAATGGCTATTTTGCCGTTCGCTCGTTGTCGTTCAAACTCTTTCAACGGCGTCTTTTTAACGGTGCCCGCCTCCGTCGCCATAAAAATGAATTGATCCTCAGAGTATTCTCTGACCGTCAACATAGCGTTGACTTTCTCTCCCGCTTCCAAAGGCAATAGATTCACAAACGGCTTGCCTCGTGAAGCCCGGCTGGCGACAGGCAAATTAAATACTTTCAACCAATAAACTTTACCAAACGAAGAGAAGCATAAAATCGTATCATGGGTGTTGGCGATAATCAGCTTTTCAACAAAATCTTTTTCTTTTGTAGCGGTTGCCGATTTACCGCGTCCGCCTCTACGCTGCGCTTTATAATCGGCCAATGGTTGCGACTTAACGTAGCCTTCGTGGGACATCGTCACAACCACATCTTCTTCGGTAATTAAATCTTCCGCAGATAAGTTTTGGTAATCATGAATAATTTCGGTGCGCCGTTCATCGGCATATTCATCTTTGATTTCTTCAAGCTCTTCTCGAATCACTTCCATCAAGCGCTGGTCGCTACTTAAAATCAACAAATATTCATCAATTAATTTAAGAAGATCATTATATTCTTCAATAATCTTATCTTGTTCCAAACCGGTTAAACGATGTAGGCGTAAATCCAAAATAGCTTGCGCCTGCGTTTCGGATAATTTATAAACATCTCCGTGCAAACCGTATTCTTCGCCTAATTCTTCCGGTCGGGAGCGTTCCGCATCGGCTCTATCCAATAACGCTGTGACCATACCTGCATTCCAGCTCTTATCCAATAAGCCTTGCTTAGCGGTCGCTGGATTTGGAGAAGTTTTGATCAACTCGATCATTTCATCAATATTCGCCAAAGCAACCGCTAAGCCTTCACGGATATGAGCCTTTTCACGCGCTTTTCTTAAATTGTACAAGGTTCGGCGAGTAACGATTTCCCGACGATGATTGATAAATGCGCCCAAAATTTCTTTCAGCGTCATGCAATGCGGCCTGCCATCATGCAAGGCCACCATATTAATGCCGAACACAGTTTGCAGCTGGGTTTGTTTATATAAATTATTGAGAATGACCTCAGGCACTTCTCCTCGCCTAAGTTCAATCACCATCCGCATGCCATCCTTATCGGACTCGTCTCGCAAACCGGAAATACCTTCCAATTTACCATCTTTGACCATTTCCGCTATTTTTTCCAACAGCCGGGCTTTATTCACCTGATAAGGTAATTCAGTGGTGATAATCGCTTGTCGGCCGCCGTCGCCAATATCTTCAAAATGACATCTAGCGCGCAAATATATTTTTCCTCTACCGGTGGCGTAGGCGTCCCTAATGCCTGAACTACCGTTTATAAAACCGGCTGTAGGAAAATCAGGCCCCGGCATTAAGTTCATTAATTCAGCAATGGAAATATCCGGCTGATCCATCATCGCCAAACAGGTGGAAATCACTTCCGTCAAATTATGCGGGGGAATATTGGTCGCCATACCCACCGCAATCCCGGACGATCCGTTAACCAATAGAGTCGGTATCCGAGTCGGCATAACAGTCGGCTCGCTCTCAGACTCATCATAATTGGCGATAAAATCAACGGTTTCTTTATCCAGGTCGGCTAAAATCTGATGCGAAATTTTAGCCATGCGCACTTCCGTATAACGCATAGCCGCAGGAGAGTCGCCATCCACCGAACCGAAATTACCTTGCCCATCGATCAACATATATCGCATGGAAAAAGGCTGAGCCATTCTTACAATGGTGTCGTAAACAGCAGTATCTCCATGAGGATGATATTTACCAATGACATCGCCCACCACACGCGCCGATTTTTTATAGGGTTTATTCCAATCATTCCCCAGTTCGCTCATCGCATATAATACTCGACGATGCACAGGCTTTAATCCATCCCTGACATCAGGAAGAGCCCGCCCGACTATCACGCTCATGGAATAAGCAAGATAAGATTGTCTCATCTCATCTTCGAGATTAACCGGAATAATTTCTTTGGCGAAATCTGACATTAATTTTAGCTATCCACTACCGTTATCTATCCTGACAAAAAACCTCAAATAACAGCAACATAGATACATTAAAGTAGAATATCCCATGCTGTTCAACCAAGGCGATAAAAACCAATCATTATAACAAAACAATGATATTAAAGTCACTGTCAGCCTTGCTCTATATCAAATGAAACAAAAAAGAAATTCCCTTTTTTTAATATGAATCTCGCACATCGTATAATAGCTTGCGGCCTTAAGCCATCGCCAAACAACACCATTGAATCTTGAACCCATAACCTCGGAGTCAGCCATGTTAGCTAACAAGCAACAAACAACAATTAGTGGAAAAATCAATATTGCTGAATACTTAGAAGGCGAACTTGTTGCGGAAATAAAGCATGAGCTGGTAGATGGACAAGTTTATGCCATGGTTGGCGCCAGCGGAAACCATAATTATATTTCCGAAAATATTTATCGAAAGTTTGGAAATCATTTGGAATACATTAACATTCCCACTTTGGAAGAGTATGTCATTATCGAACAAGATTTTGTCGATATTACTGTTTATCAAAAACGCGATGACTGGCGTTCAACACATTATTTTTTAGAAGAAACAATACATTTTAAATCAATCGACTTGGCGCTCTCAGTCGAAGAGATTTATCATCGCGTCAATAATGAGGATATGATTGAGTTTTTGACAAAAAAAGAGGAGCTTGATCATGAGGGTGAATAAATTAAGCTCCTATAAACTATCCAAATATTTCGCTTAAAAACGTTTGCATCGCCAACCAGGATCGCCGATCCGCATCGGCCTGATATACGGTGCCGAAATCAGGATCATTAGCAACGGGGTTGGTAAAAGCGTGCATGGTATTACCGTAACTCATAAACTGCCAATCAGCGCCCGCTTGAGTGAGCTCCTCCTGAAAGGACAATACCAAATCAGGCGGAACCATTGGATCATCGCGTCCATGCAATACTAAAACTTTGGCTTTAACAACCGGCTCCGAAATATTTTCAGCAGGAAACAGCAAACCATGAAAAGACACGACTCCTGCAATATCAGCGCCGCTTCTAGCTAAATCCAGCACACACAAACCGCCGAAACAAAAACCAATCGCAGCAATTTTGTTTTCATCGGCCCAAGGCATAAGCTTGACCGCTTGCAAACCGGCATTCAGTCTCTGCTGTAATTTAGCCCGATCATCCATAAACGGCTGCATCAAAGCCGCACACTGCTCTTTGCTTTCGCCTTTAACCCCTTTGCCATACATATCCACGGCAAACGCCAAGTAACCCAACTCAGCCAACTTTATCGCTTTCCCACCGACAAAATCGTCGCGCCCGCCCCAGGCATGGTTAATCAATACAACCGGTCTTTTGCCTTCAATCGCATCGTCGTAAGCAAAAAAACCTTCTAACAGGACATCTTCATCGGTATAACCCACAGTATTGGATACAATCGCCATATTTGACTCCCTTTATCGGTTAATAAAATCGTATGCGACTATACGATTAACCAACGGTTTTATTTTTTTCAGCACTTCCTTATGTTTAGGATGAGCCAAATAATCCTTTAAGGCTTGCTTGTCTTTCAAAGTAACAGTGACGGCTACATCAAAAGTATCGTCAACAATACCCCGCTCGCTGGCGACCACTTGCCCGGAGTGACGATAAATGACGCCCGGCAAATCATTCAGCTTACGACTTTCTTTTAAAAACTGCTGTTTGACTTGCTCATTCCCCGGTTGTTTTAGCCATACGATCACTACATGGGTAATGGTATTTTTTTCACTCGCCGATAAAACGCCTAAAGGCGATAAGATACAAATCGTTATCAAAACCAAACAGCAACGTTTCCAATTTTTTAACATTATTTACTCCATATCAAGGGATTTTAAAAAGCCTGCAGAAGCTTCTTCAACCATGTTTAATACGCGCTCAAAACCAAATTTACCACCGTAATAAGGGTCAGGCACATGACGCTCATCAATATGCGGCGCATAATCCATCAGTAATTTTACTTTATTTTGATATTCATCCGGACAAGCTTCAATCATAATCTCGTAATTGTCATCATCCATAACCAATATATGATCATAATCTTCGAAATCGCCGTAAATGACTTTACGGGCGCGTAGATGATTCAACTCTATGCCGCGATCTCTGGCGGCTCGTTGTGCTCTTAGGTCGGGCGCCTCATTAACGTGATAAGCATGAGTGCCGGCGGAGTCTATTTCAAACCGATGTTGTAATTTACGCTCCTCAACCAAGGCCTGAAAAACGCCCTGAGCCGTTGGCGATCGGCAAATATTACCCATGCAGACAAATAAAACTTTAATCTTTTCAGTAGCCAATTTATTTCGAACTCATTATCAAAAGGAGGCATTATTTTACCGTTTTGCGGTCTAGGAAAAAACTATAATCTAAGCGGCATCGAATTTTTATTCGATTTTATGCCAGTCCTGCGGCTTGTTTCCTTAATTCACAGTAAAAAAACTGATTTGCTTCATTAGGTCATCGCTTTGACCATTTAACTCTTCCGCCGTCGCCGCCAATTGCTCGGAAGCCGCTGCATTTTGCTGGGTTTTAGATTCCAGCTTGACAACCGCTTCACCAATTTGTCCGATGCCTAATGCTTGTTCATTAGAAGATGCAGAAATCTCTTCCACTAAATCAGCCGTTTTTTGGATATTGGGAACGATTTCCCCAAGTAAATTTCCGGCCTTTTGAGCAATTTCAACACTGGATTCAGCAAGCGCATTAATATCATTAGCAACATGTTGACTTCTAGTCGCCAAATTACGCACCTCAGAAGCAACTACCGAAAAACCGGCTCCATGTTGTCCGGCGCGGGCAGCTTCTATCGAAGCATTTAAAGAGAGGATATTGGTTTGATAAGCTATATCTTCAATCAGCGAAATCTTTTTGGAAATATCCGTCATTGCTATTACGGTTTCATCCACGGCTTTACCGCCTTCCGCCGCCAGTTTAGCGGCTTGGGTCGCCATTTTCTCAGTCTCCTGGGCATTTTCCAAATTATTTTCTACATTTGCGCTGATCTGCTCAATGGACGCGCTGGTTTCTTCAATGCTGGCGGCTTGCTCAATTGTGCTTTGACTAATGGCCTGAGCAGTATTGCTTAACTCATTGGCGGCCTGCGAGACATGCTGAGAAGCCGCTTGCGAACCTATAACTACACGGGTTAATTCCTTTTGCATAGTCTGCATCGAAGCATAAATACCAACATGCGCTTTACCCTCATCGTCGACTTCACTCGCTAAATATCCTTGAGCTATTTGCTGAGCGATTTCGTTAACGACAACCGGTTCGCCCCCCAATTGCTTGTTAATATCCCTACTGAGCACAAAAAATATCAATAAAGACAATCCAGTCACCAAAACGACCAAAACAGAATCTTGCGTTAATTTGCCCCAGGCATCCCTTTTCAATTCACTCGCCGATTTCAAAGAATCTTCTGCAATAAAGTCTTCCACTTCTTTCAATAAATTAATTTTACCGGTTTGCATTTTAAACCAATATCCCGGGTCGACCTCAAAACCGCCATCCAAACCTCTATCCATAGCTGTTTTTCGCAGACGTTGTGTTTCATTAATAAACTGACCGCTCATTTTATCTTCATAAAAGTTCTGCAAATCTTGTTTAGCAAATGATAAAAAAACATCAGTATAAGTATTTTGAATAGCAATCAAATTAATCAGCTTTTCAAACATTCCGACTCCGAATTTGTTTTGAGCAAAAGTATTGGCCAATACTGCGCGCTCAATGCCGGCTCTTTCCTTAGCTTTAATAAAATTGGCGTAACCGGCTAATTTAGAGGTCATCGAAACATCAGCGCTGAGCTGCGGTAATTTAGAAATCAGCTGAAGGAATTGCGCATTGACTCCGGAATAAAAAGCAATAGCGTTTTTTACCGGTATATTCAACCCAATAACGCGGTTTCTGATGCTTTTGGTCTTGGTTAATTCATTTAGCACTTTTTGCAAAGGCTCTTCGACATTTTCTAAACTTTTTACTTCAGAATTTTCCAGATATTCAGTTAAATCATTAAATTTCTCATCCGTTAATTTATGCTGCTGAGTAATTTGTTGACTAAATTTTTTGCCTTGACTACCTAAGTAACCGGCCGACATGCCGCGTTCTTTCTGCAATTCATGAACTAAAGCGCTGGCATGAACAGAAAACTCTGACAGCGTAATAATCGTTTCAGCGGAATTTACTTTTTGATATTGCGATAAAATTGATACAATCGCTAAAAAAAATAAACCGAGCAATGGAATTGCAGCTACCGCTGCAATTTTATGACTGAATTTAATATCTTGTAGCTTCATGGTTATCATTTATTTTTTATTAATAACCCTGAGTATAGCCAAAATAAATTGTTTGTGGACGAAACTATAATTATAGGACTGAGGATGAAATAAAACCCGAAACTAGCGTAGGATTTTTGTTCAGGTTCAACGACTGCATGGATGCAGGAGGTAGAGCAATGCAGGGAGCAGCGTAGCGGTGTGCCGAGGCGTGGAAATAGGCGCATAGCAAGCTATGTAACTATTTCCACAACGCAGAAACTGAGCAAAAAGATTAGAAAAGCTTTAGCGATTCTTATGCTTTAGTACAAGTTAGTTTCGGGTTTTATAAAATTCTCAGTCCATAGCCCCGGTCCTAAACGAGATAAGGTTTTGATTAATGACCTTGACATAGAAGGTCAGGTTCATCCTCTGCGCTTCGGGCCATTTTTTCCAAATTATTCAGAACCAATAAACTGGCTGACTCCATGTTGGCGATACTCTCTATGACAGCATCGAAATCTGAAGCAGCAAAAGCGTTTAGCGCCTTAATAGCGGATTGATGAACTGTAATGTGTGGTTTCTCAATATCCGAATACCCAGGCAGACGCGAAAAACAACTTTTGCCTTCACCGTCATAATACCATTTCCCTAAACGACATTGAGTGTGTAAAGCGAAATCACTTTCGGTTTTCTGCGATAAATTAAATAAAACTTTATAAATTTCGAATTTATAAATCAAGTGATCCACTTTCGCCAACTCACAAAAACTTCTAAGTGAGGACGCCGCCACGACTTGTTCCATTCTGTGCGAAAACTCCACTAAATGACGCATGGTATTGGTTGCCTTACGTCCTTCTTCACTATAAACCTGAGATTGACTGGCAAGCGTAGACATTTGTTCACGCGTAGCGCCGCTATTAATTTGAATAAAACTAGCCAGCTTAGAAATTTTGTCTGTTGCTTCTGCGGTGCGTTTCGCCAGTGTTCGTACTTCATCGGCGACAACCGCAAAACCCCGACCTTGTTCTCCCGCACGCGCCGCCTCTATTGAAGCATTCAAAGCCAATAAATTAGTTTGATCTGCAATTTCCCGAATCATTTGCACAACGCCAATAATTTCACGAGAACTTTGATCCAAGGTATCAGCCTGATTAGCGGCTTCACTGGATGTATCGGTTAATTCGTTCAAATTATCCGCTATTCGTTCAATAGCCTGACTACTTGTCAAAGATATCCCTTGCGCTTCAACCGCATTATTTTTCTCTTCCCGTAATTTATTGGCCAAAGTTTGAAAACTAGTTTGGGTGTTTACCAGGGACTGACCAAAATTTTGCAACTGTTCAATCGTATCCAGCGTATGCTTTAAACATTGATCAGATGTCTCTTTTGTCCTATGAGATTGTTCCAATTCAGAGCTGAGTCGTTCATTCTCTTGCTGGAGTTGCTGAATTTGGATTTCTTTCTGATTTAATTGGGCTCGTAAGCTATCGGCTAATTTGTTATGAAAAAGAAAAAAAGTCATAATTTACATTAGAGAAGTACTTTTATTGAATTAAGAGTCTAGACCAAATTCAATAATACCTCATGTGTATTAATGATATTTCATTTCCACAGGCTGCTCTTTGAACAAACTACGCAGATTATGCAATAACTCATCAGTCGGATAGGTTCGCCAACTATCGCCTAATTTAATGGTTGCTTTCGCCGTTTCAGAAAAATAGTCTATCACCACCGGACAATTACCGCCTAAACTGGGCGCTAAGGTTTGCTCCAAGCTCTGAATTAAATTTTGCTTTTCCGTTTTCGTTGCCGAATTCCAATGCAATAGAATATGTCGAGCATATAATTCCCGACCTTGTTCAATTGTGTATATCTTTTCCGCCGTCACTCTCGGCATACCGGTAAAATCATCCATATCCACTTCACCCTCGACAATCAAAATAGCATCCTTTTTTAGAGCCTCTTTGTATTGATCATAAGTTTTACTGAATGCCGCTACTTCCAAACGATCAGTACTGTCATCCAGAGTTGCAAAGCCCATCATCGTTCCCTTTTTGGTTTGCCGGGTTCTTAATTCAACGACTAATCCGGCAACGCGCGCCCCCATTTTGCCTTTGGAACGCTCAACATCGGCGCGGATATCGGCCAAACTGCCATGGGTCATATTTTTCAATTCAGTTTGATATTCAGCAATCGGGTGACCGGTAAGATACAAGCCGAGCGTTTGCTTTTCCGCTTCCAAGCGTTGTTTTTCAGTCCACGGCTGTACAGCAGTCACATAGACTTCTTGGTCATCACTTGATGTTTGCTCCGTTTCCACTGCAACGCTTAAACCAAACAAATCATTTTGACCGCTCTCAGCCATTTTGCCGTGTTGTTCCGCTACCTTCAGCGCTGTATCCAACTCGGCAAAATGCGCTGCGCGATTGGCATTAATGCTATCAAACGCCCCGGCCTGAATCAGCGCTTCTAAAACCCGGCGATTGACTTTTCGTAAATCCACCCGTTTGCAAAAGTCGTACAGCCCGGTAAACTGACCGTTTTTCTCCCGCTCGTTAACCAGATCCTGAATCGCGCCTTCGCCCACGCCTTTGATGGCGCCGATGCCGTAAACAATTTCATTTTTATCGTTCACGGTAAACCGATAATAAGACAAATTAATATCCGGTGGGCACACGGTCAATTTCATTTCCTGGCATTCATTAATCAGGATCACCACTTTGTCGGTGTTATCCATATCCGACGACATCACCGCCGCCATAAATTCCGACGGAAAATGCGCTTTTAACCAGGCGGTTTGATATGCAACTAAAGCATAGGCTGCCGAGTGTGATTTATTAAAACCATATCCGGCGAACTTTTCCATTAAGTTGAAAATATGGGTCGCTATAGACTCATCAATATTATTATTGATGGCCCCTTCCACAAAAATGGCTCTTTGCTTAGCCATCTCCTCCGGCTTTTTCTTACCCATCGCCCGGCGCAGCATATCCGCGCCGCCTAATGTATAACCGCCCATTTCACGGGCGATTTGCATCACCTGTTCCTGATATAAGATAACCCCGTTAGTCGGGTTAAGAATCGGCTCCAGTATCGGATGCGCATACTCGGCTTTCGCCCCGTGCTTAACATTAATGTAGTCATCAACCATGCCTGATTCCAATGGGCCGGGCCGAAACAGCGCCACTAAAGCGATAATATCATCAAAACAATCCGGCACTAGTTTTTTAATGAGATCCTTCATGCCCCGAGATTCCAACTGGAAAACAGCCGTCGTTTGGCACTGTTTAAACAGCTCATAGGATTTAGGGTCATCCCGCGGAATTTGGCTAATATCTATCGGGGCTTCACCCTGCTGTTGCCTTTTTCGATTGATGGTTTGCAAAGCCCAATCAATGATGGTCAGCGTTCTCAAACCTAAAAAGTCGAACTTCACCAAACCAACTGCCTCGACATCATCTTTGTCGAACTGGGTAACCAAATTACCGCCGCCCTCCTCGCAATACAGCGGAGTAAAATCGGTTAACTTACTGGGCGAGATCACCACGCCCCCGGCGTGCTTACCGGCATTACGGGAAATCCCTTCCAACGACAAAGCCATATCAATCAGCGTCTTAACATCTTCTTCCTGATCATAAAGCTCTTTTAATTCAGCGCTTTCTTTAAGCGCCTTATCTAAGGTCATACCGATTTCAAATGGAATCAACTTAGCCAAACGATCAACAAAACCGTAGGAAAGCGATAACACTCTACCGACATCGCGCACTACCGCTTTTGCCGCCATTGAGCCATAAGTAATAATCTGCGAGACATGATCCCGACCATAGTACCTGGCCACATAATCAATCACCTCGTCGCGCCTGTCCATGCAAAAGTCAATATCAAAGTCAGGCATGGACACCCGTTCCGGGTTTAGGAAACGCTCAAATAACAAATCAAATTCAATCGGGTCTAAATCGGTGATTTTCAACGCATAAGCAACCAGCGATCCCGCTCCCGATCCACGCCCGGGACCGACGGGAATATCGTTGTTTTTAGCCCACTGGATGAAATCGGCCACGATCATAAAATAACCGGGGAAACCCATATTAGTAATGACTTTTAACTCTATATTTAAGCGATCTTGGTAAATTTTTCGATTTTCCGCCTCTGTACCGCACCCGAACGGCGGGTATTGTTGCAAGCGCTCTTCCAACCCCTTTTTCGAGGCTTCGATGAAAAACTCATCTAACGTCATCCCTTCGGGGACGGGAAAATCGGGTAGGAAATTTTTTCCCAATCGCAGCTCTACATTACAACGCTTGGCTATTTCCACTGTATTCAGCAACGCTTCCGGAATATCGGAAAACAATGCCTGCATTTCTTCAGGGCTGCGCAAATACTGTTGCGCCGTATAATCTTTCGGACGCCGATCATCATCCAAAACCACGCCTTGGTGGATACAAACCCTCACCTCATGCGAATCAAAATCAGTGGGGGATAAAAATCGCACATCATTCGTCGCCACCACCGGCAGATCCAGTTTATAGGCTAAATCAACCGCTTTTTGGATATAAAGCTCTTCATCTTTTTTACCAATCCTTTGTAATTCCAAATAAAAACTATCGGGAAACAAGTCCATCCAAAATCTAGCCTGACTTTCAGCCAATTCAAGCTTATCCGCTAATAATGCTTTACCAATATCGCCATCCATAGCCCCGGACAAAGCTAATAGTCCTTGATGATTTTGCTCTATCCACTGTTTCTTCAACATCGGAACGCCCAGATGCTGTCCTTCTTGGAACGCTTTGGAAATCAGTTCTGTTAAAACAATATAACCGGTTTTGTTGATCGCCAACAAAGTCAATCGATCCGGTTTATCCTCGGCTTCCGGGTTATAGATATACACATCTGAACCGACAATGCCCTTGATGCCGTTGGCCTGGGTCGCGCGATAAAACTTAACTAAAGAAAATAAATTGGATTGTTCCGTTAATGCGGCGGCAGGCATATTAAAATCCACCAGCTTATTAACCAAAGGTTTTAAACGAACAACCCCATCAACCAATGAAAATTCGGAATGGATGCGTAAATGTACGAAAGACGGATTCATAAAGAGAATAAGACGAAACCTGACCGCTAAAATATTAGATTACTCTAGCAGAAAAAATAATAAAGAGGGAAACTTTCAGCTAAGGCGTTTTTTGACTGGCGAAAAAGACTTTCGATGTTGCTCGCTCACGCCTAATTCATCCAGCTTTTGTAAATGCAAACGGGTGGGATAACCTTTATGACGAAGTAATTCATATCCGGGATAAAATCGATCCAGTGTTTCCATTTCATCATCCCGGGCGACTTTCGCCAAGATAGAAGCCGCAGAAATTTCAATGATTTTTTGATCGCCTTGAATAACGCATTCGCCACGACAATCAATATCAGGAAAGTGTTTGCCATCAACCAATACTTGGTCAGCCTTCACCGATAGCTGTAAATAGGCGCGCTTCATTGCCAACAAGGAAGCCTGTAGTATATTGATCCGGTCAATTTCACTGGCTTCCGCACGTCCAATTGACCAGGCAATGGCATCGCTCTTAATTTGCTCAGCCAGCGTCCGTCGTTTTTTTTCGGACAATTTTTTAGAATCCATCAACCCGATTATCGGGTGTTGCGCATCCAAAACAACGGCTGCGGCAACAACCGGACCGATTAAACAACCCCTGCCGACCTCGTCAATCCCGGCAATCGTCAAATCATCTATCGCAATATGCCTCGCGTAACATTACGTAAAAAACTGACCATATTGGAAATTTCGGTGCTTTCGCCCGCCAAGTCTTCAATTTCCTCAATGGCGTCCTCGATCCGTAAATTATTTTTATACAGGATTTTATAAGCTTTACGAATTAAACGTATATCTATTGCTGAAATACCGTGGCGCTCCATACCCACGGAATTAATCCCATGCGGTCGAGTCGGGCGACCGCCGACCATGACATAGGGCGGTATATCTTGCGTAATTGCACTGCCCATTGCGGAAAAACTGAATTCGCCGATTTGGGTAAATTGATGAACTAAGGTAAATCCGCCTAAAATAGCATTATCGGCCAAATGCACATGACCGGCGATTGATGCGCCGTTGGCCATAATGACATTGTCGCCGACGTTGCAATCATGTGCGACGTGAGTATAAGCCATAAACAGATTATCGCTGCCGATCAATGTCAAGCCATGATCCTGCAATGTTCCCCTATGCATGGTTACAAATTCGCGTATCACATTTCTATCGCCAATTTCCAGACGAGTAACTTCATCAGCATACTTTTTGTCTTGCGGGTCTTCACCGATTGAAGAAAATTGATAAATATGATTATCCCGACCGATCACGGTAGGGCCGTTTATCACGACATGAGGTCCGATGACCGTACCGGAATCAATCTGCACATCGGCGCCGATCACCGAAAAAGGCCCGATTTTTACATCATCAGCAATCTCGGCGCTGATATCGACAACTGCTTTTTTATCAATCACTGTTTTGACTTAAGTAGAAACTGCACACATAATTTCGGCGCTGGCGGCGACTTTGCCGTCAACCTCCGCCGTACAATCGAATGTCCATAAATTGCGACGATTTTTGACAAAACGCGCTTCCAACATTAGCTGGTCGCCGGGACCGACTTGTCTTTTAAAACGCGCTTTATCAATGCCTGCCAAATAATAAATGGTATCCTCAGCTAACCCTTCCGCGCTTTGCGATGTGAGTAACGCGGTCGCTTGGGCCAGCGCTTCAGTAATCAAAACGCCTGGAAACACGGGCGCATCCGGAAAATGCCCTTGGAAAAAAGGTTCATTGAAAGTGACATTTTTAAGGCCCAACAACCTTTCATTTGGCTCACACTCAATTACCTTATCGATCAATAAAAAAGGGTAACGATGCGGTAATAATTTTTGAATTTGCAGGATATCCAATTGAATAGTCATTATCGTAAATTTCAATGATTAAATTATTCAGACAAATTGGCCAATTTTTTCTGTACCAATTCCGTTACATCAACTTTATCACTGGCGTAGATTACACCATCAGTATGCAATAAATCGTATCTCTCTTCTTTAGCTAAAGCTCTGATTGCTTCTATAATGCGACGCTGTAATTTGCCTAATTCTTCGTTTCTGCGCATATTGAAATCTTCACTAAACTCTTGCTGCGAACGCTTGGCGTCTCTTCGTTTACTCATGATATCTCTTTCCAACTTGCGTCTTTCAGATTCGCTCATCACCGAGGCGTCGCGCGCCAACTTTTCTTCCAGAGTTTTAATTTCTTTTTGTTGCGCAACCAGTTGTTTGTCGCGTGGTGAAAACTCTTGTTCCAATCTTTTTTTCGCTTTGCTCGCTTGCGGCGCTTTCTCCAAAACTTTGGCCACATTTACAAAACCGATTTTTAATTCAGCATAACTGACATTCATTGAAAACATCAACGCCAAAAACAAAAGAATTTTATTTTTCATCACTTAAACCATCTCCGGTTATTTAAATAAACAGGTATAAACCCAATTGATTAATTATAGGCTAAATTGTCCTTAAACTAAACTGAATAGCAATTGTAAGAGACTAAAACCCGGAACCAAACGAAAATTGGAAACTTTGCTCCTCATCATTTTCGCCTGCATTTAACGGCACCGCAAAACTCACCGCCAACGCCCCAAAAGGTGATAACCACTCGCCGGATAAACCGACTGAATAACGCATATTACTGACTTCAAACCCATCGTTTACCGTCCCGGCATCAAAGAATGCTCCCAATCGGATCGATTTAGCGGCATCGACAAACGGCACTGGAAAAAACAATTCCGCTTTACCAATTATTTTACTGGAACCGCCAAACGGTCGATTTCTGGAATCTCTAGGCCCTAATGTATTATCGTCAAAACCTCTAACCGACTTAACCCCGCCTGCGTAATAATGTTCGAAAAACGGTAAATCGTCGGTATCGCCATATCCATCGCCGTAAGCCACCTCACCTAATAACCTAAAAGTAAAATCTTTAGCTAATGGAAAAAATTGTTGATGCTTATAACTGACTTTGTAAAATTCTAAATCACTGCCGGGAACCGTAGCCATCGCAGACAACCGTTGTTGTCCGCCGCGGGTTGGGAAAATCGCACGGTTTAAAGTGTCATGCGTCCAACCGACTGCAAACGAGAAAGTAAAATATTTATCGCCTTGATCAAGCACAAATTGATTCACTTCATCTGAGGAAAATGATGAAGTCGATAATTTAGTGTGTTTCAAATTTAAATTGAATCGCAAGCGGTCATGCTCATTTAACGGTACGCCGAAATTTAGCCCCGCTCGCATCACGTCAGTTGAATAGTTGGAAATATTCGCTTCCTCCGCATCTCTAGCCAAATATCCCAAATCAAACCCCAAACTGACCCCATCCAGAGTAAAATAAGGATCTAAATAACCAAAGCTGTATTGAGTGGTCACATCACTGTTATTGAAAGCAACATTTAAGCGCTTACCGGAACCGAAAACATTATCTTGAGAAACATTGGCGTTAAACACCAAACCTTGAGTTTGTGAAAAGCCGATACCGGCCATCAAATTTCCTGAGGCTTTTTCGGTAACCGTATATTTAACATCGATTTGATCAGCGCTGCCGACCACCGCCGGGGTTTCGACATTCACTTCTTCAAAATAGCCCAGTCTCTCCAGGCGGACTTTAGAGCGCTCGATTTTACGGGTAGACGCCCAACTCGATTCCATTTGACGTAATTCGCGCCGCAACACTTCATCTCGGGTTTTGGTATTGCCCTCCATATTGATGCGTCGCGCATAAACGCGTTTTCCGGGATCAACAAAGAAGGTCATTTCCACCGTTTTATTATCATTATCAATATCCGGCACCATATTGACATTGGCGAACACATAACCTTCATCCCCCAAACGATCTGAAATAAACTTTGAAGTTTGAGTGGCGTTGCGACGGGAAAAAACTTCCCCCGGCCCTACCTGCACCAGCTTAATCAATTCATCAGGTTCAACGACTAAATTACCGGACAATTTCACCTTGCTTAAGGTAAATAAATCACCTTCTTTCACGTTAATAGTGATATATATCTCTTTTTTATCCGGGGTAATCGAAACCTGGGTCGATTCAATATCAAAATTAATATAGCCGCGATCTAAATAATGAGAACGTAAAGTTTCCAAATCCGCAGACAATTTTTGCTTTGAATATTGATCATCTTTAGTATAAAAAGACAACCAATTTGAAGTACTCAAATTGAATTCATCGATTAAGTCTTCGCCATCAAAAACAGAATTGCCGACAATATTAATTTGTTTGATTTTAGCGACCCGACCTTCGGAAATATTAATGCGAATGCCGACCCGGTTACGGGTTAAGCGAGTCACCTCAGTGTTGATTTTCAGCCCGTATTTACCGTGACTGAAATACTGTCTTCTGAGTTCTTGCTCAACCTTTTCCAGAATTTGCCGGTTAAACACTTTGCCTTCCGACAAACCTATAGAATTTAACGCTTTCTGCAAATCTTCAGTGGATAAATCTTGATTGCCTTCAAAAATTATTTTGGCGATCGTCGGCCTTTCCACCACATTAACGACCAAAACATTACCGGATTTCTGCAAAGAAATATCCTTGAAAAACCCGGTTTTAAACAATTCATTAATTGCTGTTTTTGCGCTCCTGCTTGTGAACTTGTCACCCACATTAATCGGCAAATAATTGTAGACCGTTCCGGCTGAAATTCTCTGTAATCCCCGCACTTGAATATCTTTAACCACAAATCCGCTTTCTGCCTTCAACTGAGGCGACATCAGCAGTAATGCAATTAAAAGTCGAAAAAAAAGTGTCTTTTTCACAGAGATCCCAAATGGTCAAAAAATGTCGAAATTATATCACGTAAATTGTGAATTTCGTTTTGTTAATCTTTAAGGACTGAGGATGAAATAAAACCCGAAACTAGCGTAGGATTTTTGTTCAGGTTCAACGACTGCATGGATGCAGGAGGTAGAGCAATGCAGGGAGCAATTGCCGAGGCGTGGAAATAGGCGCATAGCAAGCTATGTAACTATTTCCACAACGCAGAAACTGGACAAAAAGATTAGAAAAGCTTTAGCGATTCTTATGCTTTAGTACAAGTTAGTTTCGGGTTTTATAAAATTCTCAGTCCTAAGCTCGACGAACCGAAAAACTCAATACCTGTTCAATAGAATCTATCCCGGCTAACAACATTAATAAACGATCCAAACCGATGGCAACGCCGCTACAATCGGGCAACCCGGCTTTTAACGCCGACAGAAACAAAGTATCTTTGTTCACATCCGGCAGGCCATGTAGACGACGATTTTCAATTTCTTGGTCAAATCGGCGTTCTTGTTCCACCGCGTCAGCCAATTCAAAAAAACCGTTGCCTAACTCAACCCCATTGATAAACACTTCAAAGCGTTCCGAAACAAGTGGATTTTCGCTATTAATGCGCGCCAAAGATGACTGAACAGCGGGATAGCCATAGATCAAACAAATACTGTCAGCGCCTAATGCTGGTTGCACGCTAACACTGAAAATAAAATCCAGCCATAACGCATGGTCGTCTTGGCAAATCGAAATAGCATCAGGAAACTGGTTTTGCTCTGCAAACTGTTGATAAGCGCGCTGATCAAATTGCAAGGCGTCCAAGCCTGTTTTCTGCTTAAATACCTGTTGATAACTGATTTTTTCTACCAGCGACAATTGCAAATAGGGCTGTGTAAGCTGCAATAATAACTCAGCCACTTCATCCATTAAATCATCTAAGGAGAAATTCTCCCGATACCATTCCAGTATGGTAAATTCCGGGTTATGAAAACGACCCATCTCACCGTTTCTAAAAGCTTTGCAGATTTGATAAATTGATCCGCAGCCCGCCGCCAACAAGCGCTTCATAGCGAATTCCGGTGAGGTTTGCAAAAACAGCTTTTCTCGCTGCGGGGATAGGTTAAATTCAGTTGTGAAAAAATCTAACTGCGGATCAGTACCTGTTGC